>Ga0209258_100081_pt1 | contig 254564 bp, 205 predicted proteins | sample Araplaol_mTSA_r2_FD_184281 | JGI IMG/M metagenome (GOLD analysis project Ga0209258, IMG submission 184281) | Arabidopsis root microbial communities from North Carolina, USA - plate scrape CL_Col_mTSA_r2 (SPAdes) (version 2) | ecosystem: Host-associated > Plants > Roots > Endosphere | place...
TAATTATACTTATACTTTCTCTACATCGCTGACCGATGGTACACATGCGATTACTGTTACTGCTACTGATGCAGCGGGTAATGTAAGTGATGCCAGCCCGGCATTGAGTGTAACAGTGGATACTACTAAACCAGCTACACCAACAGCACCTGTTAAAGTAAGTGGAAATAACAAACCAGTTATCTCAGGAGTAGCAGAAGCTAACAGCACTGTAACGATCTATAGTGATGGAGTATCTGTCGGTACAACAACAGCAGATGCTTCGGGTAATTATACTTATACTTTCACTACATCGCTGACCGATGGTACACATGCGATTACTGTTACTGCTACTGATGCAGCAGGTAACGTAAGTGATGCCAGTCCTGCATTGAGTGTAACGGTGGATACAACTAAACCAGCTACCCCAGCAGCACCTGTTAAAGTAAGTGGGAATAACAAACCAGTTATCTCAGGTGTAGCAGAAGCTAACAGCACCGTAACTATATATAGTGATGGGGTATCTGTAGGTACTACAACCGCAGATGCTTCCGGTAACTATACTTATGCTTTCACTACTTCACTGACCGATGGTACACATGCGATTACTGTTACTGCTACTGATGCAGCAGGTAACGTAAGTGATGTGAGTCCTGCATTGAGTGTAACAGTAGATACAACTAAACCAGCTACGCCAGCAGCACCTGTTAAAGTAAGTGGTAATAACAAACCAGTTATCTCAGGTGTAGCAGAAGCCAACAGTACCGTAACTATTTATAGTGATGGTGTATCTGTAGGTACAACAACTGCAGATGCTTCCGGTAACTATACTTATGCTTTCACTACTTCACTGACAGATGGTACGCATGCGATTACTGTTACTGCTACTGATGCAGCAGGTAACATAAGCGATGCCAGCCCTGCATTGAGTGTAACAGTAGATACAACTAAACCAGCTACGCCAGCAGCACCTGTTAAAGTAAGTGGTAATAACAAACCAGTTATCTCAGGTGTAGCAGAAGCTAACAGCACTGTAACGATCTATAGTGATGGGGTATCTGTAGGTACTACAACCGCAGATGCTTCCGGTAATTATACTTATACCTTCACTACTTCACTGACCGATGGTACACATGCGATTACTGTTACTGCTACCGATGCAGCAGGTAACGTAAGTGATGTGAGCCCTGCATTGAGTGTAACAGTTGATACAACCGCGCCAACTACACCTACCGCACCGTTACTGGTGGGTGGCATTAACGGTGTAACGACCGATGCTACTCCGGACATTACAGGAGCAGCCAGCGTTAATAACACGATCAATATCTATAGCGACGGTATATGGGTAGGTCTTACTACTACAGATGCCATCGGTAATTATGCGTATACATTTATCACTACATTGACAGACGGTGCGCATGCCATTACAGTTACTGCTACTAATGCAGCAGGTAATGTAAGCGCATTTAGTCCGGCATTAAATATTAAGGTTGACACACAAGCGCCATCCACGCCAGCTGCACCAGTACTGGTGGGTGGAACAAATGGCATTGTTACTACCAGTAAGCCAACGATCAAAGGAACAGCTGAAGCAAATGCTACCGTTATCATTTATAAAGGTGGTACAGTACTGGATTCTGCAACGGCTGATGCCAGTGGTAATTATACCTATACATTCGTGACTGCCCTGGCGGATGGTACATACAGTGTTACTGTGAAAGTGAAAGACGCCGCAGGCAATACCAGCGGAATGAGTCCGGCATTAAATATTAAAGTTGATACGCAGGCTCCATTAACACCGGCAGCACCTGTACTGGTAGGTGGCAATAATGGTATAACGAACGATGCTACACCGGATATTACCGGTAAAGCAGAAGCGAACAGTACCGTAAGTATTTACCTGGATGGAGTGAAGGTAGGTACAGCTACCGCAGATGCCAGTGGCAATTATGCATATACATTTGCAACAGCTCTGGTGGATGGCGCTCATGCTATTACGGTAACGGCAACAGATGCAGGTGGTAATGTAAGTGGCTTCAGTCCTGCATTGAACATCACCATTGATGCTTCTGCACCTGCTACACCGCCAGCTCCTGTATTAGTAAGTGGCAGTAATAATAAAACAACAGATGCTACTCCGGATATCAAGGGTACTGCATCAGCTAATAGTACAGTCACCATTTACAGCGATAATGTAAAAGCAGGTACTGCAACAGCAGATGCCAGCGGTAATTACACCTTTACATTTGTAAATGATTTGCTGGATGGTACCCGCAGTATTACAGTAACAGCCACGGATGGTGCAGGTAATGTAAGTCCTGCCAGTCCTGCATTGAGCATTGTCGTAGATGCACATGCCCCGGGTAAACCAACAGCCCCTGTATTAATGAGCGGATCGAATAATATCACTAATGATGCCACTCCGGATATCGCGGGTAAAGCAGAAGCCAACAGTACAGTAACGATCTATAATGATGGTGTTGTAGTGGGTAGTGCTATCGTGGATGCCAGCGGTAATTATACCTTTACTTATACGACTGCGCTGCAAGATGGTTCTCATGTGGTAACAGTAACGGCTACGGATGACGCAGGTAATGTAAGTCCTGCCAGTCCTGCATTGAACTTCTCTATAGATACACATGCACCAGGCACGCCAACTGCACCGGTATTAGAAGGCACCAGCGACTACCTTACCAATAGCGCTACACCAACGGTTACCGGTAAAGCAGAGCCAAACACGATTGTGACAATTTATGCTGATGGCGTGGCAGCAGGTACTGCACAGGTAGATGCCAATGGTAATTATACTTTCACTTTCCCGGCAGCATTGACTGATGGTGCACATGCGATCACAGCAAGAGCTACAGACCTGGCAGGTAACAGCAGCGCATCCGCCAGCCCTGCATTGAATATTGTAATAGATACCAAACCACCGGCTACTCCGTACACACCTATATTGGTAGATGCTGTGATAAATGGTGTAATTTCTAACGGTAAACCAACGGTAACAGGTACGGTAGATCCGAATACAACGGTGACTATTTACAACGATGGGGTAGCAATGGGGACCACCAAAGCAGACAGTACCGGTAAATGGACATATACATTTGAGACTCCGCTCTCCAATGCGACGCATGCGGTTACTGTAACAGCAACGGATGCTGCAGGTAATGTCAGCGCCACCAGCCCCGCATTAAACTTCACAGTTGATGCACATACACCGGATGTTCCGCTGCCTCCAAGACTGCCAGGTGTAAATGGTAAAACAAATACCACTACACCAAGTCTTACCGGTCAGGGTGAGCCAGGTACATTAATCACCATCTACACAGATGGTGCGAAGAGTGGTACTGCAATGGTAGATGCAAATGGTAACTGGACTTACAAATACAATCCGCCATTATCTGAATCTGCGCATAACATCTATGTAACAGCATCAAAAGCTGATGGTACTTACGAAAGCGGGCATAGTGGAACGGTTATATTGACTATCACGCTGAAAGGACCGACTGTTGTGCTTACATCAAATGCCAGTGCAGGAACTATAGTGAACAGTACTTTAACAGTAACAGCCACCTTCTCCGATGCAGTAAGCGGGTTCAGTTGGGATGATGTGGAGGTGACAAATGGTAAAGTAACCGGCTTCACTCAGGTATCTTCAGGTATTTACCAGATACTGGTTACTTCTACAGAGAACGGCATCGTAACGGTGAAAGTTCCTACCGCAGCAGCAGTTGATATTATCGGGAATGGCAACATTGCATCAGATATCCTATCTATCAATATGAAGCCAACGGAAGGTATCGCGCAGGTATATCCAATGCCTGCTACAGAAGTAATGAATGTCCGTTTCTCCGGAGTCAACAATGCGAAAGGATTGGTAAGCCTGACGAATATGGCCGGACAGGTTTTAATGAACCAGCCGGTCACTATTAAGAATGGTGTAGTAGGGTTGAATGTACAAAGATTACCAGGTGGTACATATGTATTGCTGGTAACTCTGAATGGTGCAACTTATAATACGACTGTTGTTATAGCGAGATAAAGAGAGTTGTCCCGGCAATGAATATTGCCGGGACTTTTAAAGAAAACAAATTATCAGATGAGACGATTTTCTTTCCTGGCCATTTTATTTGTGATGTTGATGCCGGCAATGATCCAGGCACAGGATTTTAGCAAAATCCTGAATGTGGCTTCATCAGCAGCTCCTTTTCTACGGATCTCTCCGGATGCACGGGCCGGAGGGATGGGGGAAGCAGGCATTGCTACCTCTCCCGACGCGAATGCCTCTTTTTATAATCTTTCCAAAGTAGTATTTAATACGGCTCCGAATGCTGTAGCTGCCAGTTATACACCCTGGTTAAGAAGTATCAGCAGTAATATATACCTGGCTACTATATCCGGTTATCACAAACTGGATGAGGTGCAAACCGTCAGTGCATCATTGCGGTATTTTAGTTTGGGTAACCTGCAGTTTTCCGATGCTTCTGGTAATATGCTCGGCAGCTCTCATCCCAGGGAATTTTCATTCGAAGGAGGATATGCACGCAAGCTGAGTGATAAATTCAGCATTGCCCTGGCAGCCCGTTTTATTAATTCCAAGTTAGCCAGTGGAGCTGCGAATAATTCATTAACGACCTATAAAGCAGGTAGTGCTTTTAGCGTGGATATTTCTGCATTTTATACTGATCTGAATGAAGCGGGGAAAGGATATGCATTTGGCGCTACGCTTACCAATCTGGGCTCCAGGGTAAATTATAGCAGTAACACTACATCCAAAGAATTCCTTCCTGCTAATTTAGGGCTTGGAGCATCTTATGCAATGCCGCTGGATGATCAGAAGAGCAAGTTCCAGTTTGCACTGGACATCAACAAGCTGCTGACACCTGTACCCCCTACAGACTCTGTGGGTATTGCTGAATATTACAAAGGCAGTGTAGTGTCAAATTATTTCAAATCTTTCGGCGGGGACAATGGTGGCCTGAAAGCTTTCCAGGTTTCACTGGGAACAGAATACAGTTATAATAGTGAGTTTTTTATAAGAGCAGGTTATTTCTATGAAGATAAATATCATGGCGGCCGTAACTACCTCACTACAGGAGTAGGTTACAAATATCAAACTGCTATGTTTAATATCGCTTATGTAGTGCCTTCGGGCAGCGGTATTACAAAAAGTCCACTATCCAATACACTCCGGTTTGGAGTAACTGTTATCATTCCGTAAGAACCAGGAAACAGTCTATCTCCTTTACTTAGTAATTGTCTGATAGCTGTATAAATCATTCCGTAAGAACCAGGAAACAGTCTATCTCCTTTACTTAGTAATTGTCTGATAGCTGTACAAATCATTCCGTAAGAACCAGGAAACAGTCTATCTCCTTTCCTAATTGTCAGATAGCTGTACAAATCATTCTGTAAGAACCAAGAAACAGTCTATCCTATATCCCTATGCCTACGAAAAGGGCTGCTCTGAGGAGTAGCCCTTACCATTTGTCCAAAATTTGGCCGAATTCTTGTTTTTTTTGTACTTTCCATTAATTATATGCCCACGTTCAAATTAAAAAACCATGAACTCCAGGAGACTTTTTATGCAACAGGCAGGCCTGATCGCCGCCGGATTAATGATTAACCCATCTGATATGTTTAGCAGAGGGAATGCTAATACGATCAGTAAAATAGGCATTCAGTTATATACCCTTCGCGACCAGCTTGCAAAAGATGTGAAAGGAACCATTGAAAAAGTGGCGAAGACAGGTTTTGCCCATGTAGAAACCTATTATGGTTATAAAGAACCTAAACAGGCAGACCAGTTCTGGGGATTAGATCCTAAAGGACTTTCTTCCCTGTTAAAAGCAAATAAACTGGTTACGCATAGTGGCCACTATCAACTGGATGAATTCCTGACCCGTGGTAATGGAAAGGATGAAGCCCTGAAAGTGCAGCTAGGTATTGCAGCAGAACTGGGACAGGAGTACCTGGTGGTACCGGTGCCTCCGCATGCACTTTGGGATAAACTCACTTCTGATGATTTTAAATTCATGGCTACCCAACTGAATAAAGCAGGAGAGCTGGCGAAGAAATCCGGTATGAAAGTGGGATATCACAATCATTTCTGGGAATTCAGACAACTGGCAGATGTAAAGACTTCCGGTTATGAGATCATGTTAAAAGAAACGGAAGCATCCCTGGTAAGTTTTGAACTGGATCTTTTCTGGGCAATTAAAGCAGGTAGTGATCCTGTTGCATTGTTTAAGAAATATCCTGGCCGTTTTGCAATGTGGCATGTAAAGGATATCGATAAATCTGCTACAGAGAAGATTGCTGGCGGAGAAGCTGACCATAAAACTTCTATGGAAATATTGCCAAAGGTGAAGTTTGCAGAAGTAGGCAGTGGTGCCGTTGATTTCAAAACCATTTTTGCGAATGCCAGTACCGCAGGCGTAAAATATGCTTTTGTAGAACAGGACCAGATTTCAATAGATCCTTTCGTAAGTATTAAGAAAAGCTATGATTACGTAACAAGTAATCTGTTGAAAAAATAGCGTGCTATTGAAGTAATATTTAATCCTATCATTAAGCATTATTTCTACCAGATTGGGCTTCGGCCTTATGTTTGTAGAAAATATATTAAACACAAAACAGGCTCCGTCAGATTCTCCTGATAATATCAGGGGACTCATAACGGAGCCTGTTTTAGTTGTATGTTATTTTTCTGCAACCCCGTCTCTTGTTATACATCTTTTAAAGAATTCCTTCGCACGATTTTACTGTGTCGTATCATTCAACCCTGTACCTAAAGTCGCTTATTATACATCTTTTAAAGAATTCTTACTGAGTCATATCATTCAATCCTATACCTTAACGTGATATTTTAGAAAGGATATTGCCGCCTGGCCGCAGACAGGAGGAATATATAGATGAAATGATAATGTAAATCAGCTGAAAGGAATAATAAACCTAATATTTTACTCAGAGAACCATTTATCAGTCGTTTTATACCAGATATTAATTCATTATTTTCAGACCGTATCCAATATACTTACTTTGCAGCCTGATATAATTTAAACCCCCAAGTAGTATGAAAATCGCAACCTTTGCGGCAGCAATGTTATTCTGTTTACATGTATGTGCACAACGACCACAACCCCTGCAGGAAGACAGGTTTTCTTCCGAATTATTGTATAAGAGCGTTAAAAAGCCCATGATCGCCATCCCTAACGGACCCGATGGAGATGAGGCCACCCACAAACCGGCCGTAAGCCGTTTAAAAGTATTATCTGGCCACACACCAGTCAGAACAATGCCCCGTCAGCAACTGATATTTACAGAAGCGGATGCCCCGGGAGTAGTGACCCTTGCTAAAATGTACAGCGCGAATGTTTGTGCTGCACCAATAGTAGAAGACGAACTGGAACCTGTATACAGTTCTGTAAAGGCCCATATGCCATTATATCTTCCTTATCGCAACAATGTTGTTGGTATCTGGCAGGGATTCTATTACAGCTGGGATAATGACAAAGATGGTAAGAATGATGCACACCGTGCCATCGACTTCGGTAAAGGTTCTATTGCAGCCAATGAAGATCCTTCTTTTGGAGTATATGCAGTAGCTCCCGGAAAGGTGATCTCTGTACAGTGGTCAGATGGGGGTGGTAACAACGTCACTATTGAGCATACGGCTCCTGACGGGTATAAATACCGCAGCACATATCTTCACCTGCGCAATGGTTATGATCATGACCGTGCGCTTGCTAAGAAATCTCCCTCAGCTAAATACATGAAGTTTGCCAATAATGGTACAGCCAGTAATTTATGCTGGGGAACCAACAGCCAGTTGATCGCAGTAAAGGTGGGAGACATCGTGAAGGAAGGCGATTTTATCGCCAACTCCGGTAATACCGGTTCCGGTGGAATTGGCGTAATCCTGAACGACGATGGTACAATGAAGAATCCTGATACCCGCTCCTTTAATGTACACCTGCATTTTGAAACAAGAGTACTGGATACCCGCAGCGGTCATAGCGGCGAATGGGTACTGGTAGATCCGTACGGCACGTATAACACCAGCAGCGTAGATTGCTACGACCTGGAATCAAATACGCCCTATGCACGTTTGTTTGCTCCTTTTTACCCCAGCTTTCATAACGTTCCGCTGGATATCGTTAATAAGTATTGGTCTTATTATACCGGTATGGGAATGGCATTACAAACAATAAGTGTAGACAGGAAAGGTAGTGACCTGTATGCGGCCGGTTCATTCCAGTGGGGATTACCTGGTGCGTGGTATGCACATTTTTATATGACAGGTGATACCTATCAGACTAAGTTCAATAATTATAATTCACAGGGCTTCCGTCCACGTCAATTGTCTGTCACTAAAGATGGTAGCGGCAATCCACGGTTCTCCGTAATATGGGAAAAGAATCCGGCCGGAGAAACCGCTCATTCTATACACAATGCAGATGATGCTGCCTTTGACGCTGCCTGGAAAGACTACATAGTGACTAAGAAATGGCATGTACAGGAACATGTGGATTACACAGTGAATGGCAAGAGGTATCATGCGGCGGTATTTGTAAATAAACCTGCTGATAATGGCTTCTATCTTTTCTACGGCATGAGTGCTGCTGATTTCAATAACAAGTTTACTGAACTGTATAATAAATGGGAGCTGAAAAGTATTTGTGTGAACGATGGTAAAGTAGGCGGTGTATGGCGGCCCAAGCAGAACAATTATGCCGCTTATTTCGGAATGACTTCCGCTGACTACCAGGCTAAGTTTAACCAGTTTTCAGGTCAGGGACTACGTCTGCTAAAGGTACAGAACTACGATGATAACCAACACTTCAGTGCAGTGTGGGGTAAATAAGATAATGGACAATAGGGGAAAAGGTGTCTCATGTATTTGAGGCACCTTTTTATTTCCAGTAACGTAAAGGAATGATTTAGTGTGTTATAATTTATAATATGATTAAAACATGTAACTTGTGGGCGGTTAATATTAATTTATCCCCATATGAAATGTTTTTACCCATCAGGAGTAAAAAAGACAGCATTCCTTTTTACTTTGTTTTTTTCTTTTTTAATTGTCAATCAATCTGTTGCTAATAAAGTTGTACCTGTGATTACGGGTGTTTATCCAAGTAAGGCATACCAGGGAGATACCGTACTAATCGGCGGGTTTGATTTATCGACTACAGATTTAGTATTCTTTGGACAGGTTCAGACTAGCTATTTTAAAGTATTATCTGATAGTGCGATAATAGCGGTTGTTGGCGCTGCCGATGGTATAACTGTGGGAGCAGGGGGTAATTTGGGTGTATACTCTCCGTTTCTTTGTATGGGTGTGCGGAGCACACCACGAATTGATTCTGTCAGCAGGTATATTATTGAGGATGATTATTCTGTACTCATTACAGGCAAATATTTCCTGGGTACTACTGCTGTAGCCTTTGGAGGTATACCGGCAGGATCCTTCATTGTATTGGATGATACGTTAATTTATGCGTCAGTAGGGAATGGCGGCTCAGGGAGTTTAAGTATAACGACTGCCGCAGGAACCAGTTACAGACCAGGATTCACTTATCATCCCGCGCCGCCTCTTCCTTATTCTTTCTCACCTGCCAGTGGTACTTATAAAAGTATCATTAATATCAGAGGCGTACGTTTTACCTATGCCACAAATGTTACATTTGGTGGCATTCCCGCAAAAAGCTTTACAATAATTTCTGACTCTCTGATTACTGCAACATTAGGTGACGGGACCGGTGGAGATATATTGGTTACAGACTCAAGTGGGAAAATAGGTAATATACTGCATGGCTTTGAATACAGGTATCTTGCCAATTATCCCCCGGAGCTAAGTGACTTCTATCCTCGGGAAGCGATTGCAGGTCAGAGTATTATGATCAAAGGGATTTCTCTCTCAGGGGTAAAGAATGTTGTGATCGGAAATATATATGCTTCCAGCTTTACAATAATCTCTGATTCTCTTATTTCTGCTATAGTAGCAGCTGGTAGTACTGGCACGCAGATAGCTGTTCAGGCATTAGAAGGATCGGACTCTTTAAACGGGTTTACATATCTGAATAAAACTGTCGCTCCGGTCGTCTATAATTTCTCTCCAACGACGGCTGGACGAGGCACTATTGTAGATATTTATGGAAAGAACCTGACGAATGTTTCATCTGTAAGCTTTGGGAATATACCGGCATCATATTATGTTGTTACTTCTGATTCTACTATTTCAGCAGTTGTATGGTTTGGTAATTCAGGTTTAGTAACCGTTAAAACAGTAAATGAAGATTTTTCATTTGCATCCGGATTTATATATGATGTATCTCCTGCTGATCGGCTGCCAGAAATCACTTCTTTTTACCCGACGTCTGCCACACAGGGAGATACTGTGCAGATCCGCGGGCGCAATTTATGGAGTGTTGCAGCAATCAGCTTTGGTAATACACAGGCATCATCTTATGCTGTTACTTCTGATTCTACTATGTCTGCAGTTGTAGGTTTTGGTAATTCAGGTCTCATAACTGTTAAAACATTAGGTGGAGGTTCTTCATTTGCACCCGGATTTATATATGATGTACCTCCTGTTAATCGGCTGCCAGAAATCACTTCTTTTTACCCGACGTCTGCCACACAGGGAGATACTGTGCTGATCCGCGGGCACAATTTATGGAGTGTTTCAGCAATCAGCTTTGGTAATATACAAGCATCACAATATGTCGTTACATCAGATAGTACTCTTTTTACAATAGTGAATTATGGAAATTCCGGTGATGTAACCATTAAAGGAATGACTGGAGATTCCTCATATTTACCCGGATTTATATTTAAAGGAATTGTGCTGCTGGTACCGGAATTGTATGATTTTTCCCCTAAGAAAGGAACAGAAGGTACGGTAATAACAATTACCGGAAAGTACTTAACTGATGTTAACAGGATAACCATTGGAGATATACCTGTAAATGCATTTACAGTGGTATCAGATTCTGTTATTATTGCGACGATAGCAGAAGGTAATTCCGGTCAGGTGGGCGTTCGTTCACCTTATGGATCTGCATATGCATCTCCTTATGAATTTACTTACGTAGAACCTGCCAACTATCCTCAAATCACTGATTTTCATCCGAAGTCAGGTTTAGAAGGAACACTAGTAACTATCTATGGGCATCAACTGGCCCCCGTTGAAAGTGTAACCTTTGGGGGCACTCCAGCCTCTTTCATTATTCCTATTTCTGATTCTGTGCTTATTGCAATAGTAGGAGGCGGAAGTACCGGGCTTCTGGGGGTTACATCTGGTTATGGAACTACATATGGATCAGAATTTGTGTATGAAGCTCCTAAGCCTGAAATTTATTCATTCAGTCCAGGTATTGGTGGAGAAGGAACTATTGTGCATATATTAGGTACTGCTTTTACAAATATCAGCAGTGTTAGTTTTGGTGACACACCTGCTGCTTCGTTTATAGTTAATGCTGATTCTCTTATCACTGCAACAGTAGGGAAAGGTAGTACAGGTGTTATATCTGTAGACAGTGCATTCTCTTCTTTGATCTTCAATTATATTAATACTGATTCTGCCGTCGTTGTTAAAACAATCACATCCTATCCTAATCCTTCTTCTGGTACTTCATGGGTGAAACATCCTGTTTCGGCTAACAGTAAGATACGAGTAATTGATATGATGGGTAACCTGGTGAAACTGGTGACGGTAGATCCTACATCTGCACAAACACAGCTGGATATCACTGATTTAAAAGCGGGTTATTATAAAGTAACGTGGAGCAATGGAAGTGATACAAGAACAGGTACAATAGTGGTACAATAATTATCAGGCAATAAAAAAAGGGGGTCATCATATTTGATACCCCCTTTTTTTATTCAGATACCTGACGGAGACTGATAGTCATTTAAGCGATTCTTAGCGCTTATTTGAGTCCTCATCTTTATAATTGCTTCTTACTTCTCCAGTTCATAATAAATCCGCCTATCAATAAGGCCATCATTATAAAGTAACTGAATAAGGATATCTTAATACCGCTATAATATACAGCAGGCTCAAATTTAAAAATGATAGTGTGTTTACCCGCCGGTACCATCATCCCCCTCAACGCATAGTTAACACGGCAATAAGGCGCTGGCTGATCATCAATAAAAGCTTTCCATCCCTTCTCATAATATACTTCAGAGAATACCGCAAACTGAGGTGCTGCCGCTGAAGATGTATAGGAGATGCTGTTAAGATTATTGGCTATCAGTTTTATGGTAGCAGATGAGTCAAACTGAGGCGTACCCTTTACATCCTGCTGATAACGCTGATCTATCACTACTGTATCTTTCGTATGCAGGGTATTCAACTCATTCATTTCGGCATCCGCATTTGGTACCCATTTAATCGCTTTTACAAACCAGGCATTCCCTAATGCTTCCGGATTTAATTGCGCGACAGGCGCGCCACCTTCACCCGGAACAATAATATATTTCGCATTCAGCATATTTAATACCTGCAGGTTATTGCGGCTGATCTGCCTTTCTATCAGATCTTCATAGAGCTGTAATTTAGCGGCATGGTAACCACCTACGCTTTTATGGAAATAAGAGGTCATCGCGTCCTGGAAAGGGTTGGCAGTAAGGTTAAATACGCGATAATAAGGGTCTTTATCCTGTAGTATCTGCTGATCAGCGGGAGACGGCTGAAACGGATTGCTGTAACTCAGTTCATCCATAAAGCTGTCACTGTTCAGATAACGCCTGTCTACCTGTAACAAATCGACTAATATCAAAAGGATAATACCTGTTGTGAACCACTGCGCTTTGAGTTTCCCTTTCACAAAGTACCATACAAGTCCGAATGCCAGTGCTACAAATAACAGCGAACGCAATACATCATTACGGTAAAGGCCGGCCCTGTCTTCTCTGAGCGCCTGCATCAGCTGATCTGCTATACCAGGGTTATGTTGTGTCATCTGTAAAAGCTGTTCATGGAACTGGTCATCACTGCCAGGGTTCTGCATATTGCCTGTAGCATTGGTATAGGACATACTGAATGAAGCGATGAACAGCATCACTAAAATCCCGGCGGTAATTAAGCCTGTCCATTTCAGCTTCTTCAGCAATTCCTCTTTAGGGATTTGCCCTTTAATCAGTTCGTTGAGAGTTATCACTACCAGTATCGCAAAGGATAACTGTGGAATGATCAGCGCCTGTGAAGGTCCTCTGAACTTATTATATAAGGGGAAATGATCGAACATGAAATAGTTAAATGCCTGCAGATTACTGCCCCATGCAAGGAAGATACCTAATACAGTGATGGCTATCAGCCACCATTTATGCCATGACTTAATAATGAATAAACCCAGTATTACCAGTAAGCAAACAACTGCACCGAGATAAACAGGGCCTGAAGTTCCCAGCAATGACTGATCTCCCCAGTACAGGTCCCATCTGTGGATCATTTTTTCTGCCTGGTCCGCTGGTACACCTAATGTTTCCAGTTGTTTATACGTAGCGGAATTAGTAGTTAAGGAACCTGTAGAACTGCCTCCATAGATATCGGGTGCAATCAGCGTAAATGTCTCAAATTTACCATAGCTCCATTGGAATACATAGTCTTTATCAAGCCCATGGTCCATGTTTTTTTGAGAGGATAATGCAGTTAATTCTGACTTGCCACCGCGGGTACTTGCTTTGGAATATTCAAACGTACTCCATAAACTCACTGCATTGGAACCCAGTGATAATCCTACAGAAAGTATAACCAATAGGGTACCAATGATAAGATGTTTATATTCTTTTTGTAGTATGCAATGCACGGCAAAGGTAATACCTGTCACCGCCAGTATTAAAAAGAAGTAGTACGTGATTTGCAGATGATTTGCTGCTACCAGGTAAGTAAGGAAGAGCGACATGATGCCGCTTCCCAACAGGTATTTTTTACGGGTAATGAGTATCAGTCCGGCGATAACCGCAGGCAGATATGCCATCGCCAGCATCTTCGTATCATGGCCGGTAGCTATAATAACAGGAGAGTAGCTGGCATATGTATAGGCAACAGCACCAGCAAATCCCACCCAGGGATTGGCTCCCAGCACTACGCAAAGAATATAGAAACAGAAAGCAGCCAGGAACAGTACATTTATTGGCTTCGGTAATCCCAGGGATAAGATAGCAGGAATATAACTGCCATAGTTATACGGAGACTCCATGGAGATCTGGTAGGTGGGCATTCCACCAAACATACTGGTAGTCCAAAGCGGGGTAATACCATGTGTTTGTTTGTAATCCATTGATTCTTTGGCCATGGCCTGCCATTGCACATTATCACTCTGGCTTAATATTTTCCCGTCCAGCACCGGCTTGCAGTAGAGAGTAGCCAGTATGAGCAATGCCAGCACAGCGATTGCATGTGGCAATAATGATTTGAGCCGGTTGTTTTTCATAGGTATTAATCTTCCTGAGATTTTTTAATCGTAGAAACATGAATTTTGGCAATGCGGTGCTGGTCCATTTGCATTACTTCCAGCTTCAGGCCACGCCACTTCAGGCTATCGCCGCTTTCGGGGATCTTACCCAGCTTATCGAGGATGAATCCGCCCAGCGTCACGTAAGAGGTATAGTTTGCCTTTTGAGGATCTGCATCTATGTCCATCAGTTCCAGGAATTCCACGAATGGCAATTGCCCGTCTACCAGCATACTACCATCATCATTTTTGATCACCTCGTACTCAAACTCATTGGTTTCCGAGATGTCTCCTACCAGGGCATCCACGATATCATTGATAGTCACAAGTCCTTTGATAGAACCGAATTCATCTACTACCATCGCCTGGTAGATCCTTTCTTTTTTGAAGAGTTCCAGTAACTGGTAAGCACGGTTATGTACGGTTACTACCAGTAGTTTTCTGCTGATGGCAGCGAGGTCATTCACAACACCGTTGAAGTTTTCACTCAGCAGGTCTTTAGAATAAACAAAGCCGGTGGTATTATCAAGATCGCCTTTTGCAAGGGGATATACCGTATGCTTTTGTGTGAGGATCTTTTCTTTATTGATCTCCGGATTATCAGTTACGTCCAGCCATACCACTTCATTACGGGGAGTCATCAACGCAGATACTTGTCTGTCGCCCAGATTAAAAACATTCTGGATCAGTGCTTTTTCTGTTTCCTCGATAATACCACCCTGATGGCTTTCTGCGATGATCACACGTAATTCTTCTTCCGTATGAATATCCTCATGTTCATTCATCGGTTTAATACCTATCATACTCAGGATCACATTAGCGAGAGTGTTCAGCACCCAGATGAATGGACGGAAAACAACGTAAAATAATTTGAGAGGAAGTGCTATTGTAAAAGTAGTAGGCACCGGTTTACGGATAGCCAGGGATTTAGGCGCCAGTTCCCCGAATACGATATGGAGGATAGTAATGGCCATGAAGGCCAGGGGCAGCGCCACTTTTTGTGCAGTCTCGGGAGACAACGCAATATGCAGATTACCAAAAAGCTGCAAAATAAGTGTTGCCATCACTCTTTCGCCTACCCATCCAAGGCCCAGAGAGGCCAGGGTAATACCCAGCTGTGTAGCAGCAAGGTAACCATCCAGGTTATTAAGAATACTTTTAGCAACCAGTGAAACGGTTTTACTACGTCCCGAACTTACTTCTATCTGTGACGATCGGACTTTAACGATCGCAAATTCTGCTGCCACGAAAAAACCGTTCAGCAGTATTAAGAAGATGGTAAATATTATATCGAAGGTCATCTGGTGTCTTAATTTGGTACAACTATATTTTTAAGAGTTCATTCAGGCGTATTCCTGGGGCGGTGTACATTTCCCCAGTCAGAGATAACCTGCAACATTGGTTTAAGGGATTCTCCGGAACTGGTAAGTTCATATTCCACACGTGGTGGTACTTCGGCATACACAAGGCGATTGATCAGCCCATCTTTTTCCAGCTCTCTCAGCTGTAATACAAGTATGCGTTCAGAAACAGAGGGAATGCTTTTTTTCAGTTCACTGTAGCGTTGTTTGCCTTGCAGCAGCCGCCATAAAATGGTTGGTTTCCATCTTCCACCTATCAGGTCGAGTGTATAAGCCATACCACAATCCCCTTGTATCTTTTCTCTGTTCAATGTATTAGTAGAGCTTTCTTTTCTCATTACTTACATTTTTGTCAGTACTGGATAAAATTATCAGTACCGGTAAAATTAAGGCTACCTATTTACTTTTACAAACAATTAACAAAAAATATTATTATGAAACACCTTGAAAACAAAATAACATTAGTGACAGGAGGTCGCCAGGGAGGGGGGCGCTATAGGTCATGAGTAAATCTGCGGAGATCATGCTGCCTTCGTAAAAGAGCATTGGGGATTAAAGCATTATGGAAATGTAACAGACATTGCAGGTCCGGTAGCCTGTCTGGCAGGCCAGGGGAGTAGTTTTATCACTGGTACAGCCATTACGATCGATGGGGGATTTAATATTTAAACATTAACTGCTTATTAACTGAAAGGGAGTTATTAAGCTGTTTCTTTACAGCCTGATAACTCCCTTTTATGAAAAAACTGATTATTACCGCTTTACTGATTGGCGCCGGCTTTGGCGGATATGCATTACTGCACAAAACGCCTGTTCATGTAGCATACGGTACCTGTAGCCCTAAAGGCAAATGTACTGCCTGTAAGAATTGCAGCGGTTGTAAAAACTGCTCAAAGAACGGAGGAACCTGTAGCGTCTGCCGGTAGAGAGGGGAATCTTACACTGGGTATTCTTATAAGTGCCTGATCAGGACGAAGAGGGTGTACTATTAACCTTTGTTTTAATGGATCTATCAGTACATCCATTTCCTCCAGGGGAAGAGCCCCCAGAAGCGGTTCACAATCACCTGGCAACACAATAGCCCTGCATACACTACTCCTGTTTTTGAATCGTAATTCAATAGGCCCAACAATATCACACTCTTGCTGTTGCCCATCTGCCAGTTCTACTATACGTTTTCCCAGAACACGACATTTTAAATGCGCCTGCATAGGTTCGTTGATAGTTAGCATTACGGCTCCTGTATCTACGAGTATATTCTCAACCCGCAATGCCCTCACTTCATCTTTATTGATAAAGTTACTATAAGCCAGACTAAGATCATCTGCGTTAAATAATTCTACATCTGCATAAATTAATCCCATAATGATAATTGTGGTTTTAAAGTGAAAAAAAATTATGCAGGTTAAGAAAATACAGAACCCGGTAGCTGAATTGCTCAGTACCACCGGGAGTTATGAAGAAATGAAGATAGAGAAAAAAATAAACCAAACGTCTTCCCCACAAAAAAAAATGCAACTTTCCCCCAAAAAAATGATAGTTTAAGCCATCCATAAAGAACCACGATTATGCTTAAACATCTTACTATTGCTTTTTTCGTACTGTTATGCATGCCCGTCAAGGCTCAAAAACAGATTTCCATTGAAACAGATCACCTGCAGTTACTACTCTCAGTAAACGAAAAAGGTAAACTATTCCAGAGTTACCTTGGCCGGAAATTATTGGAAAGTACCAATGTAGAAACGGGCAAGCATGAAGCCTACATACCCGCTGGTACCAATAACCTGTTCGAACCTGCCATCAGCGTAACGCACACAGACGGTAATCCTTCCCTAGAATTATTATTCGTTGCTGATAAAACAGAAAAGACAGATGATAATGTAAGTACCACCATCATCTCTTTAAAAGATCCTGTATATCCTTTTGAAGTACTGTTACACATTACCGCTTATCATAAGGAAGATATTTTTAAAAGCTGGACAGAAATCAAGCACCAGGAAAAAGGCGCTGTTATGCTCTATAACTTCGCTTCTGCCATGCTGCATTTCGATGCACATAAATATTGGCTGACCAACTTTCATGGTGATTGGGCAGAAGAAATGAAAATGAAAGAGATTGAGCTTACCAGCGGTATCAAAATACTGGATACCAAACTAGGTACAAGAGCGGATATGTACCAGGCTCCTTTCTTCTTTGTTTCTCTTGATGAACCGGCTACAGAAACGCATGGTTCTATGATAGCGGGTACACTGGCATGGACCGGTAACTTCCGCTTTGCTTTTGAAGTAGATGAACGGAATTCATTACGCGTTATCACGGGCATGAATACCTACTCATCCCAGTATAAACTACTACCCGGACAAACATTCGAAACACCCGCTTTCATCTTTACTTACTCCGATAACGGAAAAGGAACCGCCAGCCGTAACTTTCATCGCTGGGGAGCTACTTATGGTGTACTGGATGGTAATGTGCCAAGGAATGTGCTGTTGAATAATTGGGAAACTACCGGCTTTGATTTCAATGAACAAAAACTGGAAGGCTTGTTTGATGACACACGCAAACTGGGTGCAGATCTTTTCTTATTAGATGATGGCTGGTTCGCTAATAAATATCCCAGGAACGACGACCATACAGGCCTGGGCGACTGGCAGGAGAACAAAACCAAACTACCGGATGGCATCGGACATCTGGTAAAAACAGCTACCGGGAAAAATATCAAATTCGGTATATGGGTAGAACCCGAAATGGTGAATCCAAAAAGTGAATTATATGAGAAGCATCCCGACTGGATTCTGAAACTCCCCAACAGAGACGAAGACTATTACCGTAATCAGCTGGTACTTGACCTGGTAAATCCTAAAGTACAGGATTTTGTATTTGGTGTATTGGATAATATGCTCACAGCCAACCCAGGTATCGCCTATATTAAATGGGATTGTAACCGCATGATCACAAACGGGTATTCTCCTTACCTGAAAGATAACCAGTCGGCTCTATACATAGAATACACCCGTAGTTTATACCTGGTGCTTAAAAGATTACGAACAAAATATCCGCACCTTCCTATTATGCTTTGCTCTGGTGGTGGTGGTCGTGTAGATTATGGCGCATTGCCTTATTTTACAGAGTTCTGGCCAAGTGATGATACTGATGCATTTGAAAGAGTGTTTATTCAATGGGGGTATTCTTATTTCTTCCCATCTTTTACAGTAGCCAATCACGTTACCTCATGGGGGAAACAATCGCTTAAATTCCGTACAGATGTTGCCATGATGGGCCGATTGGGATATGACATTAATTTAGACAAGTTTAGTGACGCTGAATGGAAGTTCAGTGAGCAGGCAGTTATTAACTATAAACATTTATATCCGGTAATCAGTCGGGGTGATTTATACAGATTAATTTCCCCATACAATGAAAACAGGGCGGTATTGATGTATGTAGACAGTGCACAAACAAAAGCCGTGTTGTTTTCTTATAACCTGCATACCCGCTATGGAGAAGACTTTGAGCCGGTGAAATTACAAGGACTCAATCCTTCGGTAAAATATAAGCTCAACGAAGTAAATGTTGAAGAAGGAAGATCCTCTTCATTTGATAATAAAACTTACACAGGAGATTACCTCATGAAGGTAGGGTTACCTGTTTCTCCGGGCAGGGAATTGTCCAGCATGGTGCTGGTGTTATCTGCAGAATAAAAACAAAGAAACTCCGGAAGGCCTTCCGGAGTTTCTTTGTTTATGACTTGTTGCACCCATAAATACTGCAATGTAGTCGCATGCAAATATCTTATTTCTGTATGGCACTATTCTGCTTATCTCTGTTTTGTTTACAAATTAAACATTTCAAAGAATGCGGCTATTTCTTTTATTATCAGTAGAGGTAAATCAGTAAAAGTGTAATAATGGCCGGTGCTGCCTGTACGAAAAAGATCCTTTTACCAGCGGTAAAGGCACCATAAATGCCTGCTACAGCAATACAAGCCAGGAAAAACGTGGCTATATGAAAAGCCCATTCCTGGTCATGGATAAAAAAAGACCAGATCAACCCTGCAGAGAGGAAACCATTATACAATCCCTGGTTAGCGGCAAGGGTTTTAGTAGGGGGAAACAGGTGTGCCGGCAGTTGTTTGAATACCCTGGGGGCCCTGGTAGTCCAGGCAAACATTTCCAGCCAGAGGATATATAAGTGTTCCAAAGCGCAGAATCCTATCAGAAATTTAATTAAGAGCAACATATGTAGTAAATTTAGTATTGGGTTCGGTATTCGATAGAGGACGAAGATATTAATAATTCCACGTACATGTCTACCTATGTTATTAAAAGCATCGTACTGATGCTATTTTGTTGTTGTACATTACATTTACCGGCGCAGAACCTGGTACCTAATCCCTCTTTTGAGGATGTGAACATCTGCACGGAATATGTAGCTCCCTGTGCGCCAAGCGCCTGGGTAGCGGTAGCGCCGGAAGTAATAAAGATGAAGTACCTGTGTAACGGTACCGCTCTGCAGGGACAGCATCATGTTTCCCTGTTGCTGGAAGGGCGGGATAACCCTGATAGCAGAGTATATATCCAGACCCGTTTATTGTGCCCTATGGAAAAAGGTATTACCTACCGGGTACGTATGTATATCAATACGGACAACTATCCTTTGCGTGCCGCCATCCGTTTCGATACGGCATTTATCTTCACGGAGAACGCAGGTTGTTTATCAGTGCCAGCCAGCCTGGAATTAAATGAAGAGGACCAGCAGAAGAAGTTATGGCGTTTGAATCATCCCTGGTATATATTGGAGAAGACATATGTAGCTACGCAAAGGACAACGCATATCATTATCGGTAATTTTAAAGCACCGCAGAAAAAAGAAGGGTATGCTTTGTACAGCAATGCGCAGTTGTTCATAGACAGTCTCAGTATCACTCCTTTGGAAGAAACCGCAGCACTCTGCAAAGAGGCCGACAGCACCCGTCGCTTCCTCTATGCAGAGCATCACCGGCATACCATCCCCGAAACGTACGTTAGCCCTCCAGGTAAACAAATCCTGCATCAGTTAAAGGGTGAATGTGACACTATCATTTTAAAAGACGATCTCTTTTCTCCAGACCGTACTACCATTAATAAAATTTACAGTAAGCAGATAGAAGATGTACTGAAGAACAACCGTAAAGGCAATATCCAACTGATAGGCTATTCCTGGCAGACTGCATCGGAAGGATATAACAAGATCATTTCTTATGATAAGGCAAAGGCGCTTGCCAGTTACCTTGTATACAATGAAGGCTATAGTTTTGAAGATTTTGATATCAAAGGAATGGGCAAAACACAGCCGCGTTATGATACTGCAAGTGGAGATAACAACCGTATAGAAATGATCCTTTGTCATCCGAAAGACAGCATTATCAAACCTAAAATTATTCCCAAACCAGATACGCTCATTATCCCTGATATTCTTTTTCGTTTTAACAGCAGTGAATTAAATACAGCATTATACGGCGCACTGGATAGTCTTATCAGAAAGATCCCGCGTGATGGTAGTGTACAGTTACAGGTAACAGGATATACAGATAGTGAAGGGGATGATAATTATAACTATACACTCTCTTTAAAACGTGCAAAAGCTGTAGCTGTCTACATGGAGCAATCGGGATTGGGGAATGATATCCGGCAAATCACTGGTGCAGGGGAAACCTTGCCAGTAGCGGATAATCGCACGCCAGCGGGTAGAAAAAAGAACCGGCGTGTCGAAATAATAATCTTCCATAGTGCGGATTAGATAGCAGTTGTTAGATTAAAATTAAACAGATATAACATTTACTTGCTTAACAATTAATCATTTGTTACTTTTATCTGTATTCTGTGCATAATAACCTGTGCATTTATCAAGAGACCATTTTTTGCTAAACGACCAAAATCCTTCTGCTCATATGGCAATAGGTACATCTCATTTTTTATAAATTAAATTCAGCGGCTTATGAAAATTCCTACATGGCTGGTGGTCATGTTATTGTTAGTTACCTGCTCATCCGTATTTGCCCAGAAAAATAAAGTGATACGCGGAACAGTGTCTGGTGCCGATAACATGCAACCACTGGAAAGAGTTGTCATTATTGAGAAAGGAACCCCGAATCATGCATTTACGGATGCTTCGGGTAATTATGAAATTACATTGAGCGGAGATAACGCCACGCTCGTATTTTCTTATGTAAGTTACACTACGCAACAACTATCCGTAGGAGATCGGACTACATTGAATGTAATAATGCCCCGGAGAGATCTGAATGAAGTGGTGGTCACGGCATTTGGTGTTAAAAAAGAAAAACGCTCACTTGGATATACGGTACAACAGGTAGATAGTAAAGACCTGAATATTAATCATCAGTCGAATGTAGTGAATGCATTACAGGGAAAGGTGGCTGGTGTACAGATCTCTGGCGCAGGCGGAGGGCCGGGTCAGGGAGCGAGAATTATAATAAGAGGGATCAATTCACTGGCCGACAGAAATAATCAACCGCTGTTTATAGTAGATGGTGTGGAAATAGATAACAGTACTTACACTACCGGAGGCTCCGAAACAAGAGGCATGAGCAATCGTGCAGCGGATATTAATCCTGATGACATTGAAAGTGTGTCTGTACTGAGAGGAGGGGCTGCTACCGCACTATATGGTATCAGAGCTGCGAACGGGGCAATTATCATTACGACGAAAACCGCTAAGGCAGGCAAACTTCAGGTTACTTACAGCGGAATGTATGGTTTCGATAAAGTGAATAAAATTCCCGATGTACAAGACCGCTTCTCCCAGGGATACCTGGGAGTATATGATCCTGCCAGCTTCTGGCCATCCTGGGGGCCTACCGTGGCAGAAGCGAAGGTGCTGGATGCTACTCACCCGGCAAAGCTGTATAACAATTACAAACAAGCATTTAAGACGGGGACGCAAACCCGGCACACCGTCAATGTAAGCGGTGGAGCAGAAAAGGCGCAGGTGATAGGGTCTTTTTCGTATGCAGACCAGGACGGCATGATCCCTTTCAGTACGTATACCAGTTATAATGCCCGTGTAAATGCCCAGTTTAAGATCAGTGAGAAGATCAGTGCAGGAGCTTCGCTGAATTACATTAACTCCGGTGGTAACAGGATAAATGCCGACAGGTACGGGGAACAGATCATTTACTGGTCGCCCAGATGGGATATGAAGGATTACCTTAAAGCAGACGGGACACAGCAAACGTATAGTGGAGGTACCAATAACCCGATGTATACGTTGTATTCGAATAAGTTCCGGGATAACGTGAACCGTACTATCGCCAGTGCTTTTATCAGATATGCGCCTGCCAGATGGCTGAATTTTTCTTATCGCTTTGGGAATGATTTTTATACAGATGCGCGAACACATCATGCACCAGGACCAGCCGGGCTGGTAGGAGAGTTGCCGAACCTGAATGATAACGGGTATGGTTTTGTGGATGAATACAATCTCCGCAGCCGTATCATCACCTCTACATTTATGGCCAATATCACCCATACAATCAATGATAAATTTTCAATAGACCTGAAACTGGGGCATGACCTGCGTGATCAGAAGCTACGACGCAACAGCGTGGAAGGAGATACACTGGTAGTGCCTGATCTCTTCCTGTTGGGTAATGCTAAACGCATAAGGGGAGAATCTTACATTTATGACTACAGGAACTACGGTTATTTTGCAGACCTTACACTAGAGCTGAATAACTACTTATTCCTGGAGCTTACAGGCCGGAACGACCTCACCTCTACCTTGTCTGCCGATAATCACAGCTATTTTTATCCCTCTGTGAGTGTAAGCTACATCTTCAGCGACCAGTTTAAATTACCCTCCTGGTGGACATATGGCAAGTTCAAATTCTCCTATGCCAAAATTGGTAAAGATGGAGATCCTTATGCTATTACAAATGGTTATTCGGCAGGCAATTCTATAGACTTCTCCATACCATTTTATCAAAGCAGGACCCTGGGGAACCCGTTATTAAGACCGGAATTTACCCAAACAACGGAAATAGGTACAGAGCTAAGATTCCTGGATAACAGACTAGGGGTGGAAGTGGCCGCTTACAAACAAAAAAGTAAAGACCTGATAGTACCTGTAGATGTATCAAATGCCACCGGTTTTGATAAAGCCTATGTAAACGCAGGGGAAATGGAAAACAAAGGAGTGGAGATCACCCTATCTGCAACAGCTGTGCGTACAAAAGATTTCAGCTGGGATTTCAGGATGAACTTTTCTACTAATAAAAACAAAGTTATCCGCCTGAACCAGGACCTGAGTGAGATAGCCATTTCCACACAATCCGGGTATCTCAGTTCCAGTGTTACCAGTAAGCTGGTCCCCGGCAGGGCCTATGGCTCTTTGTTTGGCCGTAACTACCTGCGTTATTATGCCAACAGTGCAGACGATGATAAAGTAACATTGAGAAGGGATCTGCCGGTGGTGATAGGAGCGAACGGTTTTCCTGTGTTGGAAAGCGCTTCTGTACAACGATACCTGGGCAGTACACTTCCCAAATGGATAGGGAGTACGTTACAGACTTTCCGTTATAAAAATCTGTCGTTATCTGTGTTGATAGATGTACGTCAGGGGCAGTATAAATACAATCAGCTGGCTAATTTCCTGTCTGCTTTCGGGGAATCAAAGGTAACAGAGAACAGGGATCAGACGATTGTATTCAAAGGAGTACTGGCAAATGGTACACCTAATACGAAAGCTGTTTACCTGGGACAGGGGAAAGGACCAGACGGAACAGACTATAATGTAGGCTTTTACCGGAATTATTTCCGGGGAGCCAGTGAGAACTTTGTAGAGAATGCCTCCTGGGTAAGACTCCGTTCAATGTCATTATCTTATGCATTGCCCGTTGCCTGGCTGAATCCTGCGAAGGTCATCAGCGGAGCGTCCGTATCCTTCACCGGTAATAACCTTTGGCTGCATACCAAATACACCGGTTTTGATCCGGAGGCCAGCTCCACATCTGCAGGCAGTAACGCCTCAGATAGTTTTTCCGGGTTTACCTATCCGGCCACCAGGAGCTATTTATTCAGTGTTAACCTTCAATTCTAAGCTCATGCGAAATATATATCTGATCATCTTATTGTTTTTAATTCCAGCCTGTAAAAAAGGATACCTGGATGTAAACCAAAGCAACCCCAATCTCACCGGTAAGCCACCTATCAATGGCTTACTGGCCGCTACCACTTATGAGACGGGGAAGAACGTTTTTTATACAGGATATATCGCTTCATATTACGTACAGCAACTAGCTTCTTCCAATGTAGCCAGTGGTGCAGATATTTATGATGATGTGGACAGGAGTGGTATCTGGAGAACGATTTACCTGGCAGTAGAAGATATCCGTCAGATGGAAGCCCTCGCCGTAGAAAAAAAGGCATATGAACATATTGGGGTGGCTAAGGTGCTGGAAGCATTTAATATCAGTATGCTGATAGATTTCTTTGGAGACGTACCTTATAGCCAGGCCTGGAATAAGACTATTTTTAAGCCCCGATATGATGCAGCAAAGAATGTGTATGATACCTGTCTTACTTTACTGGATGCCGGTATTGCTTCTTTTAACCAGGCAGATCCGCAGGTAAAGCTGGATGCAAGTAATGACCTGATTCACGCCGGTAACAAAACGGCATGGATTGCTACCGCCTATGCGCTGAAGGCCAGATTGCTGAACAGGATGAGCAAGCAACCGGATTATAATCCGGGAGCAGTGCTGGAAGCGTTAAATCATGCATACAGCTCTAATGCGAATGATGCCCAGCTGACCCGGTTCGAAAATCTGAGTCCCTGGGATAGTGTAGCAGCGAGGAATGCCAATGCTCTCCTGGATGGCTGGTTGAGTGCTACTTTTGTGAATGCGCTGAACGGTACCACGTATGGCGTATTTGATCCCCGGTTACGACATATTACCGATACTACAAAATACGGTGATTACCGGGGTACGGTGAATGGTGCCGGCCGTGCAGGGTCAGGTACTGATACCGGGCAGTGCTATTTATCGCTTAAAGGGTTCTATTCCGGCCCCGGAGCCCCCTTGTTACTGGTAACCTATGCAGAAATGAAATTCATTGAAGCAGAGGCTTATTTCAACACAGATAAGGCAGCTTCTTACCAGGCATACCTGGATGGTATAACGGCCAACATGAATAAAGTAGGGGTAGCTGCAGCTGAAAGGGATGCTTATCTGGCTAATCCTGCAGTTGCATCAGGTGTTGCCGGCTTTACCAAAGCATTATTGTTTAAAGAAAAATATGTGGCGATGTTCCTGCAACCAGAGACATGGACAGATGCACGAAGGTTTGATTACCAATACAAGGATTTTGCGTTGCCACAGCATGCATTATTAAATACATTTATCCGGAGAGTGGGGTATCCTGCCTCAGAAACCAGCCGTAATGCGGAGAATGTACCGGTAGTTGGCTCACTGGCTGACAAATTATGGTGGGATAAATAATAATATTAAAGCCGGCTCGTAAGGGCCGGCTTTATGTCTCCTTCATATCTCCTTCATATCTGAAGCATGTCTGAAGCATATTAACCGCGTACTTAAGCGGATAACAGTCCATTATTAGCTACTGTCTCTGTAATGGGTATACTTGCATAAAACGTTGTACCCAGGCCTAGCGTGCTCTCATACCAGAGCTCTCCATCCTGCAAAGCCAGTAGTTCCCTGCATAACACAAGTCCCAGACCTATCCCTTTCTCATTATTGGTACCATAAGTAGATTGTGTCCTCAAAGAGAAAATCTCTTCTTTCTGTTCCGGATCAATGCCGATCCCATTATCTGTCACCATCACCTGGCAATGGGTATTTGTAACATGAAGACTGATATTTACCTGCCCGCCGGTGGGTGTAAATTTAATCGCATTATTCACCAGGTTACGGATAATCAGCTCCAGCATATTATTATCCGCTGTCACATATACGGAGGGATCTACCCTTGAAATAAGGCTGACGGACTTCTTATCCGCCAGTATTTTCTGAATAGACAATACTCTTTCCACCACATCGTACACATGTACATCAGATAAGCGTACTCCTCTGCCATCCATCTGCATTTTGGACCAGGTAAGGAGATTGGTAAGCATATTGGAAGTATTCTTGGTAAGGGTGAGCAGTTCATCCCCCAGCATTTTCTTTTCGTCTTCTTTCAGATCATATTCTGCAATCAGGTGCAGCGTGGTAATAATAGAGTTGAGAGGGCTTTGCAGGTCATGTGCAATAATGGAGAACAGCTTATCCTTTTTCTGGTTCAGTTGTTCAAGATTGATATTCTGTTTATCAATTTTATTCGCTCTTTCTTCTGCATTATGCCTTTCCCTGTCGTAATTCTTGCGTAGATAGTTCGTGATAAGATAGGTACATACTAACGTGATTGCGTAGCTGGATAAGATATCTATATACCTGTTCTCTGCACTCATATAATTGTCCTTTATCCATGATGGATGCAGGTATTCCCTGGTAAGCAGTATCATAGGCAGCAGTACGTGTAAACAGGCCCATATCCAGTGCCGTTTCCCCGGACTAAAAGCAATCAACAGGTTAAAAGTAAGGAAGAACATTAAGAGGGCAGGACCATGGCTGCCGGAGTTGAGGTAATAAGTAGCTATCAGCGTAACATAACTTATTATTACATAAGCCAGCATGGTGATACGATAAATACGTCTGTACCGGGAAAGGTAAAAGAAGAACAGCTGTAATACCATTAATACAGCTACAATGATAGAAAGCATTGTAAGCCCCAGTATTATATTGAAAGGCAGCAATACGGTCAGCAATGCCATGGTGATGACACTGATGGCATTGAACGCCCTGTTTTCCAGTGAAAATGTAGCTGGATCGCCAACAAGACTTTCCCAATAATTGGTAAGTATACGCAGAACCCTATGCAAATTTGGTCTTATTAGTGCTGATCTTAAGTTAGGCAAAGTTCCCCGTTTATTACAGAAAAATTAATAACACAAATATGTGATACATACAAGGTTATGTAACTATGCCTTTATTTCTTTATATATATTGTCCCGGCTCAAAGATAGGTTCATTTTTCTTTCTTATGCTACAAATTGTGGAATGATATTAGCAGTTTTATCTAAAATACTTTTATGAAAATTATAAGTGTTGGGCTCTCACTATTAATAGTGTTGTTTTCTAATGCATTACACGCGCAAAAAAAGGACGATTTAAAAAAAGAGATTATAGAAAAAGCGATTACTACCCGTAATTATGTTTTTAAAGCAGAAAACGTAATGCCCAGTGGCGCTGTTCCCAACCGGCAGCTGAATTATGGTTATGACCTGCGTGTGTCGCCGGATACCATCATTAGTTACCTGCCTTATTTCGGACGAGCTTATGTTGCACCGATGGATCCTGCAAAAGGTGGCATTCAGTTCACATCTACCAAATTTGAGTATAAAGAAACAAAACGTAAAAAGGGCGGATGGGATATACAGATAAAACCACAGGATACACAGGATGCCACCCAGATGGTATTAACTGTCTCAGAGACGGGATTCGCTTCACTGCAGGTAATTAGCAACAATCGCCAGCCTATTTCTTTTAATGGTTATGTAGACGAGAAGAAATCTAAAAGATAAGTTAAAATTGTTGGTCGCCGGCATACAGGAACAATTGTTGTTTTTATACCAGTGAACCAAAAATTTAAACCATGTCTAAGAATAACATAGAAAGTGTTAAGCAATCAATACAGGAACTGGCCATGGGCAATTACAGAAGTTATCCGGAGGATTACGGTGTTGCTACGGTTGAAACAGAAACAAATGTAGAATCCCTTGCGAAAGGTTACTGGGATAGTCGTGAAAGTAAGGAAATAGAGCGTGATGAACGCCTGGGGATCAATTTTGAAGATTATAATCAATGGGCACATGAAGCATTCTCTGCGTTCATGCGGAATAGTGAAAATTCATTGAACTAAGATATATTCTTCAACTTCTCTTTAATCCGGCGCTGTCTATTGACAGAGCCGGATTTTTTTTATTATCTTTAAAATACAACTTAATCCGTTATGAAACTTTATTTGTTACTCATTGCATTTTGCACCATGTCAACCCTTTCCTTTGCCCAATCCAAAGATGAAAAAGCTGTTATTGCTTCTGTAGAATCATTGCGTAAAGCAATGGTGGATGCCGATAAGGCTACTTTGGAAAAACTGGCCGATACAAAGCTCAGTTACGGTCATTCCGGCGGTAAAATAGAAAACAAAGAAACCTTTGTAGATAATATCATCAGCGGAAGATCTGATTTTGTAACAATAGAACTGACGGATCAGACAGTGAGCGTTACAGGGAATACTGCTATTGTAAGGCATAACTTAAATGCTGCCACCAATGATAATGGTAAACCTGCAGAAGTGCATCTGCATGTACTAACTGTATGGGTAAAAGAAGGCAATGCGTGGAAATTACTGGCCAGACAGGCAGTACATGTTACGCCCCCTGCACCTGCTAAATAGCACCTGAGCACGTATTGATATTTACCCATATTGGTGACTTCACGACCTGCATTTCTACGTTACGGACGTAAATAGCTCCTTATCAGCGTGATAATGAGTTGTGGCATAGTTTTCCCGGTGTATTGGATAACGATGAGTTTTTAATACTTAATCTGTTAACCAAACAAAACCGATTTTATGCAAGCAACAATTGAAACAATTGAAATTCTGAATGATCTGATACGGATCAATAATGATCGTATTGAAGGTTATGAAAAAGCACTTCATGAAACTAAACCTGAAGATGCAGATCTGAAAGCGCTTTTTTCATCTATGATCAGTGAAAGTCATGAAATTCGTATGACGCTGGGTACAGAAGTGAATGCATTAGGCGGTGAAATGGATAGTTCTACTACTACCAGTGGTAAAATTTATCGTGCCTGGATGGATGTGAAAGCATTATTTACAGGGCATGACCGCCATACTCTTTTAGCTAATTGCGAAGCAGGCGAAGATGCTGCGCAGAGAGCTTACAGAGAAGCATTAGCTGATGAAGATTTACCAGCATACCTGCGTGAAATGGTATCTGAACAACAGGAGGTGTTAAAGCGCTCGCATGATAAAGTGAAAGCTTTGCGTGATGCAACAAAATAACCTGGATTGAAATAGTCAATCTTTGCTTGCGGTCGGATAATTTAATAGTTATCCGACCGCATAATTTTTACTCCTCCCTGAAACTCTCCAGGTCTTGCTGCATCATAGGTTGTATCTGCTTAAAAGTATGCAGCAATCTTTCTACTCCTGCCTGCACGGCATCATTCCAATTCTTTGTATCATCGATCAGCGTTATGACTTCTTTGGCTCCCTGTATTTCCAGGCTTAATACACTTGGCTTTAATTTATGAATGATCTTCTGCAGATCCGTGATATCTTTTTTAGCAATTATTCTTTCCAGGTCACTGATATATTCCGTCAGCGAATTCAGGAATAATGCGATCATTTTTTTGATGAACACGGGGCTTGTACTGGATATTTTAAAGAGGTACTGATATGAATATAAGTTATGCTGTTGCTTCATCAGGATATGATATGTTATGCGCCTTCAATCTCACCGGTCTGTAGCATTTTGTAAATAGTAGACTTGCCTATATCCAGTTTTTCTGCTACTAACAATACGTTATCATCATAACGTTTCAGGTAATTACGAATGATCAGCCGGGTATATTCACGCAGGGTTAATTCAGAATTGAGTACCGCGTTTACGTCATTGGTATTTCCGGAAAGGAAAGTTATGTCATCAGGTTCGATGAGATTATTTTCAGACATCACAGCTGCCAGCTCTACCACAGATTTCAACTCCCGGATATTACCAGGATAAGCATAACTCAGCAGCTTTTCCCTGGATGCAGGAGAGATCTTAATTTCTGCTAACCCGTTTTCTTTGGAATAGCCTGTCAGGAAATGTTGTGTTAGCAGGAGAATATCTTCTTTTCGTTCCCGTAATGGAGGAAGTGTGATGGGTAAACCAACGATACGGTAGTAGAGGTCTTCCCGGAAGTTGCCTTTTTTCACCTCTTCCGCCATGTTTTTATGCGTAGCTACTACTAAACGGAAGTCAAGTTTTATTTTACTGGTGCCGCCCAGTCTGGTTAATTCCTTTTCCTGGAGTACACGTAATAATTTACTTTGAATATTAGGGTCCATTTCACCGATTTCATCCAGGAACAGGGTGCCGCCATTCGCTTCTTCAAATCTTCCTGATTTGCGGTTCTGTGCGCCGGTAAAGGCGCCTTTCTCATAACCAAACAATTCACTTTCGACAAGTTCCTTCGGTATAGCGGCCATATTTACAGCAATAAAGGGCTGACTGCTACGATTGGAATTATAATGAACGGCTTTGGCTACCAGTTCCTTTCCTGTGCCTGTTTCTCCTGAAACAGATACATTGATAAGAGAACCAGCTGCTTTATCGATCAGTTTAAAAACGGCCTGCAACGCAGGACTATTCCCAATAATAGACCTGGAATGGTCGTATTTGGTTTTAAGTTCAGCTTTTAATTCGGAGATCTCATTTTTGAGGGATTGCTTCTCGCGGAGCCTGATAATGGCATTCCAGAGCAGTTGTTGTGTGTTTTCCGCTTTTACGAGGTAATCTTCCACGCCCATTTTGAGAAGGTCTACGGCAGTGGTGATTTTTTCCTGGGCACTGATAATAATAACCGGAATATTCGGCAGGGCCTGCCTGATTTTCTTAAACAGCTCTTCGCCGTTCATGTCCGGCAGTCCGAAATCTATAGTGACTAAGTCTGGTTTGCGATGGAGTTGTGCGAGGCATTCCTTACCCGATTCTATAAGTGTTACTTCATAATCAGGATTCTGGCTGAGGTAATGATGGAGTAAACCTCCATACCATTTATCGTCTTCAACAATGAATATCTTAAAATCGAGCATTCATGGAATTTTCCGTTAAATTAGGAAATTTTCCAATCATACCCTGACCCCCCATCCAATATCTTCATTTACTGCGTCACAGGGGGTGGGTTGATAGCTCCTCGGTTGACTTAATAATTTCATTTGTTCACTGTTCCATACATCGCCGAACCCCCTTCCAAAGTGTCTCCCTCAATTTCACCAGGGGGCCGGGATGATGCTCTCTTAATCCACAATAAGTTGAATAGACAATCTTTTTAATTTTCATCACCGGACCCCTGTTCGAACGTTTCCCCCAATTTCACCAGGGGCCGGGATGATGCACTCACGAGTTGGTCAATCACATTAATATCTTAGTTCATTACGCTGTTAATATATTCCTGCAGGGCAGCGGGGTATAATAATACCTCCGAATGAAATTCCTGTTTTTTTGTGGGCGTTAATAAATCATCTTCCAGAAAAATATCTTCTACCTGCTGTCTGAAAAGTTGTGGTTTGAATTGAGAAGCAACAAGCTGGGCAGCACAACTCATATCTGCATACAAAGGTTTATTACTTAATAATTGTTCTACATGTCTGCGTACCTGTTCTATGTAATGCCCGCTGATGCGGTAACCGTTCCATCCGTGCGCTACCAGTTCATTGGCGCCACCTGCCAGCGGTACAATTACGGGCCTGCCGTAGCTCATGGCCTGTAAAATGCTGATGTCGAAAGTTTCCTGTTCTAAATGACTCTGTGAAAGATTTAATACTACAACAGCACGCTGGTAAAATGGATGCATATCCAGTTGCGCATCGAACACTGTTACGTTGTCCGGAATAAAGAACGGGCTCATGTACCGTTTGATCTCCGTGTTGGTCGCATTCAGCACCAGTTCAAACTTCATCCTGGGCATCACTGCTGCCAGCTCCAGCAGTTCGGGAACACCGTTCTCCCTGTCCAGGTCTGCGACCATTAAAGCTGTTTTACGTACTCCTCTGTTGGCATTGATTATAGCGTCGTGTAAAAACGATTCCGGAAGACAACTATGTACTACATGTTTTTCCGACATCGGGAATGCAAACTGCGATTGTACAAAGCGCGATGCAAATACTACGTGTGTGGCATACCGCCTTGCGGTTTTGGTCATGAACCCTCGTAACATGGCTGGTTGTACAGCTGTTTCGTGAATATGATAAATAATTGGCGCCTGCTTCAGCCTGCCGGCAAGTGCTGCCCCAAAAGGCTGCAGCGTATTAATATACACCTTGTCTTCCGGTTCATACAGCTTCATGATCTTAACAAAAATCAGCAACTGTGCCAGCAGGAAACTGAAGAGTGTACGCCATTTGTCCCCCCGTTCTGTGTAATTTATATAATGATATTCTACACCTGGTATACCTGTAAGAAACCCCTGTGTATTATCTTTCGTGCGATTAGTAATGAGATGGATCTGAACACTTTTATCCGATAATGCTTCCAGCGATTGGCGAAATACTATGGTACTACCGCTCCTGTCGTTATGTAAATGAATGGCAATGATCTTCATAAAATGTTTATTTAAAATAAAACAGGTATAGGGATAAATAGAACTGAACTGATTGTTGTAGGTGTAAGTAAGGCCGTCGTTACTTTCAAAATGTCTCGTAAAAGAAACTGATAATCATTGAAACTGCCACCGCCAGGCTGAAGAAAAAGAAGAAGCGGTTATTACGTTTTTTCTTCTTTAAATAATCTTGTACCACAAATAATTTGTTTAATGTGAGCGTTATGTGTTCTAAAACATTATCATCTTTTATGATATAGTCAAAGGCCCCGTTTTTGAGGGATGCGGCTGCAATATCATGTTGTTGCCTTGCGCTGGCGAAAATGACAAATATGTTATTGTTGAAATTCTTTATTTGTGTTAATAGCTCCAATCCCGTCATATCTCCCAGGTCGTGGTCCAGTAGCACAATGTCCGGTTCGTCTGAAAGCTTTTGCAGAAAATCCTGTCCTGATGAAAAGCTGGTGATATTATTATATCCCTGTGCTCTCAGGTGCTTGTCATATGTTGCCAGGCAAAATGGATCATCATCTACCACGTAAACTTTGCTTTCAAACTTGTTAGCCATATGCTGCAGTTTGATAGTATAGAATCCATTTAAGTGCCACAATATAGAAACATGCCAAACCCTTACTGGTAAAGGATCTCTATTTGGGTACAGTTGAAAAAGGGTCTATATTCAGGAAATAATTCCAGAAAATGGAAAGAAATAGAGAGGGAATATGATTTAGTAGAAAAAATGGCAGGAAAAGAGACCGCTGTGGAGAGAATAAAAAATAATGCCGGAAGAGATCGGTTATCCTCCGGCTTAATAAAGTGTATGCTATAATTAATTATTGTTGTGGTTTCCCGCTTCTTCTTGGAGTGTTATTCCGGTTACCACCACCGCCGTTCCGATTGCCGCCGGCCTGGCCTTGCCCACCACCAGGACGTTTCTTGCCATATCCCCCACGGTTTCCTCCACCCTTGTGGGATTTAGGCGTATATTCAGGTACAGGGCCCAATTGTGCCGGTACAACTGCTTTGGTAACCGGTTGGCCCAGTACCTCTTCAATACGGGCAAATTTGCGCTGTTCTTTCTCGCTGATGATCGTATAGGCAGTACCATCTGTAGCAGCTCTTGCTGTACGCCCGATACGGTGAATATAATCCTCTGCATCATTGGGTACATCGTAATTGATGACCAGGTCTATATCTTCAATATCTATACCACGGCTCAGGATATCTGTCGCCACCAGCATTTTCAGTTTCTTGTTCTTAAAGTCCATCAGCACCTGCTCGCGTTTATCCTGTTCAAGATCAGAGTGGATCTCTTCTACGGAAAACTTCGCACGTTGCAGTTCATGGGCCAGCTGCTTTACATTCTGCTTGCGGGAGCAGAAAACGATAATACTGCCGAATTCCTTTTGCTGCAGGATATGTTTGATCAGGGGGATCTTCTGTTCTTCGAACACGATGAACGCTTCCTGTACAATCTTCTCAGGTGGCTTGGAAATAGCGATATTGATCTCTTCAGGGTTATGCAGGATCTTCATGGCCAGTGCACGGATCTTATTCGGCATGGTCGCAGAGAACAGCAGGTTTTGCCTTTGTTTGGGCAAAAAGGAAGTGATCTTTATGATATCGTCGTTGAAACCCATATCCAGCATACGATCTGCTTCATCCAGTACCAGGTACTTAACGGAATCCAGCTTTACGTACCCCATATTGAGATGGGCTATCATACGGCCAGGTGTACAAATAACCATGTCTACACCAGAAGAGAGGGCTTTCTTTTCTGCAGAGAAAAGAGCACCGTTGCTACCACCATATACGGCAATAGAACTCACATTCGTGAAATAAGACATTCCTTCAAGCGTTTGCGCTATCTGTACTGCCAGTTCACGGGTAGGCACTATGATCAGTGAGTTGATCTTATGTGCTTCATGAGGCTCTGTAATTAACCGGTGTATAATTGGCAGCAGAAAGGCAGCTGTTTTACCAGTGCCCGTCTGGGCACAGGCCAAAATATCTCTACCTGCAATAATAGGGGGTATTACTTCTTGCTGAACAGGTGTAGCTGTTGTATAGCCCATGGCGTCTATGCCATCCAGTACCCGGTCATCCAGGTCAAATTCATCAAAATACAAAATAAGTATATGTTTTAAATAATTGAATATAGTCTAAAGATACGTAATTGAAATGACTGGACACGGTATGTTCTTTGCAGATAAGAGCGTGATTACCATAAATATGACTCATTATGCTGGAAGACTTACAGAAAAGTTTACATTTCCCTCCCTTTCTGTGGAACATCATGCTGGGATGTGCTGCGGTATTCACCGGATTCATTATTAAACTGCTCCTGACCATATTTCTGAAACATACTGCCAGGAATATCACCGATTATTCCATCGTTAGATCTGTCGTTAACCGGCTGGGAAAACCTATCAACTATTTTCTGCCGGTACTGGTATTCAACATGGTACTGCCCTTTATGGAGCTGACTCCCAAGCCATTAGCTATCCTCAGCAAGATCGTTGAGATCTGCCTGATTATTTCTTTTGGTTTTATGTTAACCGGATTGGTAAAAGTTTTTGAAGATTACGTATATCATACCTACGATCTTAAAAAAGAAGATAATTTAAGAGAACGTAAACTGCGTACACAATTACAGTTTGTCCGTAAACTCTCTATCAGTATGATCATGATATTAACGCTCTGCGCTGTGCTGCTCAGTTTCGACAACCTGCGTAAAATAGGGGCGGGGTTGCTGACAGGTGTGGGAGTAGGTGGTATCATAGTGGGTTTTGCGGCGCAACGCTCCCTTTCTAATTTCCTCGCAGGCATGCAAATCGCTTTCACACAACCAATAAGGATAGATGACGTACTGGTGGTGGAAGGTGAATGGGGCAGGGTGGAAGAAATTACCCTCACCTATGTTGTATTGGGCATATGGGATGAGCGTAAGCTGATACTGCCTATCAATTATTTCATCGAAAAGCCTTTTCAGAACTGGACACGGACAGGCTCCAATATCCTTGGCACCGCATTCCTTTACCTGGATTATAATGCCCCTGTAGATGCGATACGAACAGAATTCGAACGCTTACTGGAAAATCATCCTTTATGGGATAAAAGAGTGAAAGTAGTACATGTCACAAACATTACCGACAGCGTGATGGAAATCAGGCTTCTCATCAGTGCCCAAAGCTCCGGTAAGGCATTTGACCTGCGTTGTTTCCTGCGGGAGAAAATGATGTTGTTTATACAGGAAAAACATCCTTACTGCCTTCCTAAAAAAAGAGCGGAGTTTGATAAGAAGCCTTCAGACCAGCTGCTTTAATATTTATCGTCATTTATTTCTATCCAGTATCCTTCAGGATCTGTAAAATAGATCTGTTGTACGCCATCTACACGCTTGGTAGGTGTACCGGCTTTACCAGCCCAGCTCTCAAAAGGAATGTGGTGCGCATTCAGCCGGGCGATAATCTCATCCATAGATGTAACGCTGAAGCAGAGGTGTGAATTCTTATCATGTGTGGTAATTTCCTTTGCGCCCTTTATCAGGTGCAGCTGGCTGTGGTCACCTATCTTAAACCAGGTATGACGGCCATCATGAAAGGGCTCAGGGATAGTATCAATCTGAACGATATCCCGGTAAAAAGCTGTACTTTTTTCGAGGTTAAATACGTAAACAGCAATGTGATTGAGGATCGGGCTTTTCTTTTGGGCTGATGATGGCATGGCAAAGCCTATCAAAACGAGACATAGTGGAATCAGTGTTTTCATGATTCCAATATACTACATCTTTACTAACAATTTTGCTACTGATAAACCAGTATCCATTTTAATGTTCACTACATAAACACCAGGTATCCATGCAGACGTATTAAGGGTATACAATAAGGCGTAATTACCTTCAGGAAGTACCGTATCAGTATAGATCAGTTGTCCTAACCTGTTCAGTACACGGATATCTACTTTGGTTGTACCGGTATCGAGTGAAAATTTGATAGACGCCTGATCTTCTGCCGGGTTGGGATAAAGTACCAGATCATCTGCTCCAGGTGGTTTTCTTATAGCGCCACTGGGGGGTTGCTGAAAGCCCTGGGTAAGTGTGAAATCTGTATAAATCAGGGGAACAACGACTGCTTCACCGATAGTAAAATCCAGTTGTATACTTGGTAGAATCTGACTAAAACCGGTACTGGACTTTACATCTCTGTCAAACGAAGGCTTTGATTGCGCCATCGCTTTTGCTGCTGCAAGCAACAGCAGACATACTGTGATGAATTTTTTAGATCGGAAGAATAATTCCATTGTTATTAGTGTTCAGTAAAGATCTCCATTTCCACACGCCTGTTCTTTTCTCTTGCTGCTTTTGTCTGATTTGTTGTCAGCGGTTTTGTTTGTCCGTAACCGATAGTCGTAATACGTTTCGCGTCTACGCCTTTCGTTTCCAGATATTGTTTTACGGCCTCACTTCTTTTCTCTGATAAAGTCTGGTTAAAGGCTGGTGTTCCTTCATTATCGGTATGACCACTCAGTTTCAGCGTCCATTCGGGATGGGACTTTAACAGTGTCGCCATTGTGTCCAGTGAAGAGAGGGAAGACCCTGCAATAACAGCTTTACCCGTAGAAAACTGCAGGTTAGAGAATGCTTTACTTACCACTGCTGCTTCTTCTGTTTTCAATACAGCCCTTACAGGAGTAGTGGCAGCAGTATCAGGCATGATCGTTTTCATAGGATCCGGGGCCACAGTAAAACGTGCATCTGAATAACTGATAGTTGAACCGTTCGCATCTGTTTCATCAGCACGGGACGCTACGATCTGCCAGGTAAAAGGTACATCGGACTTACCACCCTGTAATTCCTTCACATCAAATCCTTTGGCCGATTTATTGGTGACAAACACACCATTACATTCACCTTCCAGCTGTATAAATACTTTCAGGGGATGTTTTTCATCTACACGGATACTTCTTGTCAGTAATTTTTCGAGATCAATATGTGTAGTACCACCTTTCAGCTGGCCTGCTCCGAAATCCTGGAATAAAACTTCCGGTGCTTCTGTACAGAACAACAGGCGGCGTTTACCTTCATCATCTTTTACGATAGTAGATTTGACACCTGATGATGCGATACCCACATAAATATTTGAACTACCGTCGAACATACGTCCTGCCAGGTAGCTGTACACCAGTGTTGTTGCTGCGTATGAGTTAGCGCTTTTATATTCAAAATAACCACCCCAACGGCTGAGTTCAGGATTGGCGATAGAAGAGGCTACCGCGAATCCGGACACCCCTACATTTAAACTGCTTCCTGATACACCTGCTCCGCCAGCTGGTACAATGGGTTTTGTAGAAGTACCACCACCCAGCACACCTACACCGACTGCAGACATACCTACACTATAGGTCCCGAACGGGTTACCAATACCTGCTAATCCTGCACCCATAGGATAGGATGCCAGACCAGATGACAGTGGGATCGTTGTTTTATAATCTATATTGTTACCTATACCCAGTACACCTATACCATCCGCATTTCCTCCAAGCCCTAATATGCCACTTCCATAGTTGGCGGTATTATTGAACACTCCCGGCGAAGCGGTAGCTCCTATAATTCCATAACCACCATTTAGAGAAGAAGTTTCTCCCTTGATGGGAACACTTGCCCTGTTAGTGGAATAGCCGTATACGCCTACACCTGCGGACGAAACTCCTTTCACTCCATAACCGGTACTGGAATTGCGTCCCTGAATAGCGGACGAGTTTCCTGCAGCATATGCATTGATACCATTTTTAAGCACCGGGTCTGCATTGATGCCCTGATCTGTATTTCCGGAAAAAACCGTAAATAATGCCAGTCCGTTTAATACAGACGTATCTGTAGTACCATTCACGATAATACCTGGTCCGTTAGTGAAACGGATCCTTTCACTGGAAGTACCGTTACCGTTTGTTTTAATAATTAAAGGTTGCGCATCCAGCGTACCTATGAAGTCCGCATTACCGCCATCAGTACCTTTATTCCCACCTATTAACCATGACCTGCCTTCAGTCACCACACTGTCTCCCAGTGAGGTAGTCAACACAGTTTCTCCGCTAGGCTGATAATAGATTTTTTTGATGACGAACCCGCTACCGCCTTCGGCAAGTACCTGCCAGGCCGTACCATCGTATATATAAGAAGCTCTGTCTGTTGTATTATAATAACCCTGGTTTAAAGAAGGAGATGCAGGAGCGGTGGCAAAAGCACCTAACCAGCTGAGGGAGATACCCGGAACGCCATCCTGACTTAAAATCTGCCAGGCGGTACCATCATATATATAGGCTTTTTTATCGGTAGTATTGTAATAAGCCTGGTTAAGTGTGGGCCCTGATGGTTCAGTAGCAAAAGACCCTAACCAATAAACAGATACACCGGGATTACCATCTTGGGTAATGATCGTCCAGGTACCTGTGCTGTCATATATATATGATTTCTTGTCTGTACTGTTATAATATGCCTGGTTCTGAAGCGCAGTAGCAGGAGGAGCTGTATAAGTACCGAGCCAGGTGATAGCAACACCACCGCCACCGGAACCACCCGAACCGCCATTAGCTGCATACAACGCATAAGGAACGCTCATGAAAGGCATTACACCTATAGTAGTGAAAGAACCTGTCCCATTTACATCTATATCTACCTGCAGATACTGATTACCTTTACTCCATGGAATACTTGAGAATGAGCCAAACTGAGCAGCACCCTGACCAATTACCAGTGTGAACAGCCCTTGAGCTGTTGTTGTTTTACTATGAAGTTCAATATAAACGGGAGCCCCTGTTTCAGAACCGTCCAGAATACTGAGCTTTACCTGAAGAGGTTGTAAGGCCATTGCCGCACCTTTGCCATCTCTGGCTATTGCCTGATAGTTAATACCCTGCAGTCCGGTTTGCTGAGCTTTAGCACTACCGCTCCAACACATTAGCAGGGGAACAATTAAAATGAGTAGAATAACTTTCATCTCATAGGATATTTTGTGATTGTATAATATAAAATTATATTATATCTTATATTATAAATATAGTAAAGATAATAATTAAATTCTATTCTAAACTTGTTTAATGTCTTGTTTGCAGCCCTCACACATACGTATCATGATAAAATGTCTTAGTTACGCAGGGTAGTGAACCTCATTTTGTTACGATATATAATAATTTAGAATGTTAGATTATTACAACCTATGAGCTGGTTATCAGTGTGTATTAGCACTTAGTCTTGTGATTGATAACGAGCCTTTTTTGAACTTAAAATGTTACTTTTTCATCTTCTTTTACATTATCATGGAAAGTTTGGAATATTTACCAAACCATGACAATTGTAGCCCTGTTTTCACTAGTATCCCCTGATTGCTTTCCTTTCTGCCCTCCATGCCGTATCTTGCCTGCCTAAAGGTTTCATAGATATGCAATTGGGTCTTAAGCAATACCGTTTGCTGGCATTAGCACTGCTTTGCACGGGTTATCATGTACACGCACAGCAGAAGAAAATAGCTGCATCAGATTCGCAGAAGAAAATAACTGCAGAACACAAACCAGTAGAATACGTAGATCCTTATATCGGATCAGGCGGGCATGGGCACGTCTTTGTAGGCGCCAGTGTACCTTTTGGTGCCGTACAGGCAGGGCCTGCGAACATTGTGAAAGGATGGGACTGGTGCTCTGGTTACCACTACTCAGACAGTGTAGTGATCGGCTTCCCGCAAACTCACCTGAGTGGTACTGGCATTGGCGACCTGGGTGATGTACTGATTATGCCTTATACAGGTAAAATCAGAACTGGCCACGGTACCCAGGAAAATCCTGTTTCCGGTTATGGTTCCCATTACTCTCATGCACGTGAGAAAGCCCTTCCGGGTTATTACTCCGTTATGCTGGATGATTATAAAATCAAAGTGGAACTTACTGCTTCTGAGCGTGTTGGATTCCATAAATACACTTTTCCGCAAGGTCAGGAAGGACATATCATCGTCGACCTGAACGAAGGTATCGGATGGGATGCTCCGGTGGAAACCTATATCACTAAAAAAGATGAATTCACACTGGTAGGTTACCGCTATTCCAAAGGATGGGCGGAAGACCAGCGCCTGTGGTTCGCTATCAAAAGCAATGTTCCCCTGAAGGAATTTGCTGTATTTGAAGGCGACGCACAGCAGCAGGGTAAAGCATTAAAAGGCGTAAAAGTAAAGGGTGTGATTTCCTTTGATAAAGCGCCCGCACAGGTATTACTGAAAGTAGGTATCTCGCCTGTAAGCAGCGAAAATGCACTGGCTAACATTAATGCGGAAATCCCGGGATGGGATTTTGCCGCTACTGCTGCTACTGCTGCTAACAAATGGAATACAGAGTTATCTAAAATAAAAGTGGAAACAAAGGACGAGAACACGAAGAAGATCTTCTACTCAGCTTTTTATCACACCATGATAGCGCCTGCGTTGTTTAATGATCATAACGGCGCTTACCGGGGTACAGATAAAAAGGTATATCCAAACCCAAGCTTCGATAATTACTCCGTATTCTCTCTATGGGATATTTACCGTTCGGATGCTCCTTTATATACACTTACACAGCCTGAAAGAGTAAACAGTTTTGTAAACTCTATGGTGACCATCTTCAAACAACAGGGCAAACTGCCTATATGGCCGTTAATGGGCAGCGAAACCAACTGTATGGTGGGGTACAGCGCTGCGCCTGTAATTGCGGACGCTTACCTGAAAGGCTTTAAAGGATTCGATGCCAATGCTGCTTTTGAAGCGATGAAGATTTCTGCCATGCGCGACGACCTGGGCATGAAAGACATTAAAGCAAAGGGATATATTCCTGCTGATAAAGAATACGAATCAGTTTCCAAAGCAATGGAATATGCAGTGGACGACTGGTGTATTGCTGCCATGGCAAAGAAACTGGGCCGTAATGAAGACTTTAAATATTTCTCAAAACGTGCGGGTTACTACAAGAACTATTTCGACAGCAACATCAAATTTGTTCGTCCGAAATTAGATGATGGCAGCTGGAAAATACCTTACGATCCATTCAACTCTATTCACGAGAAAGGTGACTTTACAGAAGGGAATGGCTGGCAGTATACCTGGCTGGTGCCTCAGGATGTAGAAGGACTGATCAGCCTGATGGGTGGAGATGATGCTTTCACCAAAAAGCTGGACAGCCTCTTTGTAGCTACAGGTAGTATGGGAGCACAGGCATCTAATGACATCTCCGGCCTGATAGGTATGTATGCACATGGTAATGAACCAAGTCATCACGTTACTTATATGTACGCTTACTCTGGTAACCAGTGGAAAACTGCTGAAAAAGTAAGACAGGTGATGAAGGAATTCTATACTGCTACACCGGAAGGACTGGCAGGCAACGAAGATTGTGGTGCTATGTCTTCCTGGTTCGTATTCTCCTCTCTGGGCTTTTATCCGGTGAACCCTGCCAAAGGTATTTACGTATTTGGTAGTCCGCTGTTTGATAGAGCCAGCATGAAAGTACAGGGGGGTAAAACCTTTACGGTGGAAACAATCAGCAACAATGCCGCTAACATTTATATCCAGCGTGCGACACTCAACGGTAAACCTTATAACTATAGTTATATCAGGCATGAAGATATACTAAAAGGCGGTGTACTGAGATTAACCATGGGTAGCACACCCAATCAAAACTTTGGTAAACTGGCAGAAAACCGGCCGGATTCAAAATACTGATAAGAAAGAGGGGCTTCGGCCCCTTTTTTAATATTCCAAAACCTGGAACTATGGCAAAGATCAGCAGCGGTATCCTCTTATACAGGAAAAAGCGATCAGCTTTGGAAGTACTCCTGGTACATCCCGGCGGGCCATTCTTTGCCCGTAAGGACGAAGGTAGCTGGACAATCCCCAAAGGCGAATTAATGGAAAATGAAGACCCTTTACAGGCTGCTGTAAGAGAGTTTGAAGAAGAAACAGGGTATAAGCCTGCGGGAGATTTTATTCCCCTCAATGCCGTTAAACAGAAAGGAGGAAAGATTGTACAATGCTGGACTGTGGAAGGGGACCTGGATGCTTCAGCGATTGTTAGTAATACTTTTGAAATGGAATGGCCTATACATTCGGGGAAAATGAAATCATTTCCTGAGGTAGACAAGGCCTCCTGGTTTGAACTGCCAGTAGCCCGGCAGAAGATCAATGAGCGCCAGGTCGATTTTATAGATCAGTTAGCGTCCTTACTTCATAGCTAAAGTATAGATACTACCCCCCGTTAAAGGCACATAATTAGTGCCCGGATATAAAGATAAAGAACTCTTTTATTGGTTTATATTTGTTTACAAATACAATATTTCATGTTCTCAAAAACCTGTGAATATGCCATCAGGGCGGTTATCTTCATTGCTCAGAAATCAAGGGACGGGTCCAGGGTAGGAATAAAGGAAATAGCGAAAGGAATAGATTCACCGGAACATTTTATTGCTAAAATTCTGCAGGATCTGGGGCGTGAAGGACTGGTATTATCTCAAAAAGGGCCATCAGGGGGGTTCTATCTTGATAAAAGATCGCTGAACTTTTCACTGGCAGATGTGGTAAAAGTGGTAGATGGACATAAAATCTTCACAGGCTGCGGACTTGGGTTGAAACAATGTTCCGAGTCAATGCCCTGTCCTTTGCATCATGAATTCCTGAAAATAAGGAACAGCATTGCTGCAATGCTTGAACATACTAAACTGGGAGAGTTTAATGAGCAACTGGAAGCTTCACTCGTGTTCCTCAAATTGATTTGAATGCGGTTATTTTATATAAGAATGTGGCAGCAATGGTAGCTGCTCTCTTCTTTGTTTGTTCCGTTACCGGGCCTTCAAAACGTTCATTCAGCGTGTCATTAAAGTGGCGTAACCAGGTATCGAAATGCGGTGAGTCGATAGGCAGGGGAAGATGTTTAGGTAAAGGTTGCCCTGTATATTCACGTACACCGAAAATAGCCATGTTCCAGAAACTGTACATGTTGCCGAGATGATGGGTCCAGTCGTCTCCCAGTTGCGAAAAGAAAATAGGCCCCAGCAGATTATCTTCACGGACTTTACCGTAAAATGTATCTACCATCCATTTAATATCTTCTATTCCTTCTATGTCTTTCATAGCAATAATATATTTATATTAAGACATTTTTATCTTCTATTATTTCAAAAGAAAACCCTGTTACCAGGGAGTTTCAATGCAAAGATAATAAATAAAGGATAAAAACATCTTTATTAAGCAGCCACTCAGTTTCATTACATCATCTTTTAGACCGGATTTTATTCTCCGGATTTACGCCTGATCCTCTCTTCATCTAAATCAAGCAGTTCTTCATATCTTCTTATTACATCTTCATCAGTTCCCTCTTTTTTATTCAGTTCATTTAAAAAGGTACGTTGATGTTCCAGCAGGGCCAGATAGATCTCTGAAAAATCATCCTGATCAGATTTCACCTCGGGGTCCAGTATGGACATGTCCCTTTCAAAACGGGTTTGCAGCATTTGCAGGGCAGGATTCAACAATAATTTATCATGATAACGTTCCTGCAGAAATGCCAGGCTATGTTTTGCCAGTTTCTTTTTTACATATAAATACTGTTGATCAGCAGGCGTATATTGATCCTGGTCTTCCATATCTATCCATTTGATCACCCAGGGCAAAGTAAGCCCCTGCACCAGCAGTGTAAGTAAGATAACCATGAAAGTAATGAACAGAATAAGATTACGTTGTGGAAATGCCATGCCATTGCTCATAAAGGCTGGGATAGACAGGGCCGCAGCCAGGGATACCACGCCCCGCATACCTGCCCACCCGAGTATAAGGGGACCTTTCCATCCCGGCCTGCTGTCGGCCGTAGTGATGTAGCGGCTGATGAACATGGTGAATACGGAAGCGCCCAGTGTGCTGAGTATCCTGGTAACGATCAGCACAAATGTGATGAGCAAGCCATAGCCAATCGCTTTATGTAAGCTCACCGGCCCCAGCTGCTCAATAATCATGGGCAATTGCAAACCTATCAGCATAAATACCAGTCCGTTCAATACGAAGCCTATCATAGACCATACATTCGATCCCCGCAGACGGCTACGGAAATTGAGAATGGTCTGACTGCGGATAGAAAGAAACAGTCCTCCGCTTACCACAGACAGTACACCCGAAAAATGGAAGTTTTCTGCCGCCATGTACATCACGTAAGGAGCAGTGAGCGTAAGGACAATATCCACATTAGGACTGGTAGGCAACCAGCGCAGTACTGCATAATAAATCAGCCCTATAAAGAGGCCGGTCCCGATCCCCATTACAATCACTTCTACAAAACTGATCGCAGCTTCATGAAAAATGAACTGACCGGTACTTACGGCTATCAGCGCAAAGCGGAATACGATTAAACTGGAAGCATCATTCAGCAGGCTTTCTCCTTCAATGATAGCAGAAAGCCTTTTGGGCACCTTCACATATTTTAGGATAGAAGTAGCAGATACAGCATCGGGAGGAGAAACGATCGCTCCCAGTAAGAAGCCCAGGGCCAGCGTAAAGCCGGGAATGATCCTGCTGGATATAAAAGCGACCACAAAAGAGGTGAGGATCACAATCAGAAATGCAAAACTGGAGATGACCCGCCGCCATTTCCAGAACTCTTTCCAGGAAGTATACCAGGCGGCCTCATAAAGAAGGGGTGGCAGAAACATCACAAGGATCATTTCCGGGTTGATATTAATGGCTGGTATCACATGGGTGATACTTAGTATCAAGCCACCAACGACCAGTACAATAGGGTATGCAATTTTAAGCTTATCAGCAATCATTACAAGGAATAAAATGATAATGATAAGTATGATGTATTGAATAAAAATAGTGAGCATGCAAGATTGTGATTAGTAGGACAGAAGTGGTAAGATAAAGAAAATACAACAATCCGGCTCTACCGGTTTTTTTAAAGGTCTTAAAGACACTTTTATTTTTTATTTTCCATTGCAAAATGGAATTCCTCCATTGGCTTTTTGTTGCGAAATCCAACCGGACAATAGTGAATTTCAAACAATTGCTAAAACGAGTAAGCCTTGCGCCTGGTTTCATTATGGTAAAATAGTATTATATTGCGTATAATTAATATTAATTATTGCAAAATAATAATATAAATAACAAATTGTTAGCAGAACCATTAACTGGTAATTAACAGTTTGAATGAACGGATGTGTGTAGCTTCATGCAATAGATTGCAGAGATTCCAACGTTATCCTGTTTATGGAAAACGGAAACCTCCAAAATTCAGCCATAAAATGAATCACGAGCGTATTTACCAGCTGTTACTACAAAAGCGAAACGGAACTATTAGTGAACCAGACGATGAGTATGTATCCGGGCTTATTAATGTTCATGAAGATATAGAACTGATGTGGAAAGCAATTAAACACAGTCCGTCTATCCAGGGTGAAGAAAGATTCTGGCATGAGATGAATACAGATACTGCCTGGCAACTGGTAGAGGAGAGGCTACAGCCACGTCCGGGAAGGATATGGTGGTCCAGCAGGTGGCTAATAGCGGCGCTTGTGACTGGTGTCATTGGTACAGGACTTGTCTTTGTATGGCAGGCAGTATATATGAATCCGCAACCAAAAGAACTGGCAGTAACTGAAACAAAAGAAAAATCAGGATTACAGTTAAAGCTCGCTAACGGACAAACGGTTATGCTGCCTTATAATCAGACCAATCAGCAACTTTCTGCCGGAGACGTAAAATTGAGTGCAGGATCTAAAAAATTACAATATACAGGAACAAGCGAAGGATTTAATACATTGGTAGTGCCGCCAAAGATGGATTATAAACTGATGTTGTCCGACGGTACTGAAGTATGGCTGAATGCTACTTCCCGGCTTCGTTTCCCTTTTACTTTCAGTGGAGACAAAAGAGAAGTATACCTGGAAGGAGAAGCCTTCTTTACCGTAGCTAAAAATACTGCACAACCATTCATCGTACACACAGAGAAATCTGATATACAGGTACTCGGTACAACCTTTAACGTTAGTGCTTATAAAGATGCTGTGATGAGTACTTCGCTGGTGAGCGGAGCGGTAGTTTCAAAGACAGGCAAAGCAGAGGTGATCTTAAAACCGGGAGAGGAAGCCGTACTGGCAGGAGCCAGGTTCGATGTTCGTAAGTTTGATGCGGATGAAGTACTGGCCTGGATGCGCGGTATCTATATTTTCCACAATACTTCCCTGCAGGATATAGGTGGTGTGATAGGACGTTGGTACGGTGTGAAAGTAGTGTTTGATAATCCTGAAATAGCGGTGAAGAAATTTACCGGTGGATTAGAGAAACTCCAGAACCTTGATTACTTCCTGGAAACATTACAGATAGTCGGCAATGTGCAACATTCTTATGATAAGCAGGGTGTGCTGCATTTAAAATAGTTACAAAGGCTCCGTAAGGGGCCTTTTTCATTAGAACGCTTCTCCGAGGTTGAGCATGATCGCACTATAACCTTTACTCACGCCATAGTCAATACAGACATTCGTATTCGATCCTTTATTAAATTTAATTCTCAGGCCTGTTCCAACAGCAGGATTCCATGTGGTGAACATAGATCCTGATCCGCTTACTGTATTTATATTGGCAAATACAACAAAGCCCAATAATCCGTTCTCTGTAATATCTCTTCTGTACTCACTTTCCAGGTAAAGTAACCTTGTGCCACGGTAACGGTTCTGATCTATTCCTCTTCCCGACCTGTTACCCGGGTCCCATCCTATACTTGGTAAATTAAGATAAGGGGCATTACTGCGCAATGAGGTCCAGTAGTATCCCCAGAAAGCTAAACTATTCTGTTTGTTTGTAGTGATGCGGTTTAAAGAGACATATTTTCTTGCATCGAGGTACAATGATTGCCAGTTACTGTTACTACCCAGGAACCTGGGATTAAAACGGTATACTACATTAGCATAAGCACCAGGTAATGGATTGATGGAATTATTGCGGGTATCGTACAATAAGTTAATGGTCAGGCCGGACGAAAAAGATCTTCCATCTGTTCCATAAGGATAATTAGTGAAGGTCTTTAGGTTAACAGCTGTATCGATGCTCTTTACATTGGAGTAATAATCCAGGTTATAACCGCCACCGGCATATAGATAAGGCGTAATGCGTTTGAGTGCGCTCTGGTATAAACGCATGTACCTGTAATCTACTAAGGTCCTGTTATCATAATGATGACTGGTTCCCAGTCCCCAGGTATATTGGGGATAGATCAGCAGCCTTGTGTCTCCCTGTATGGTCCATGAGTTGTCTGGCGTCCATATGCTTGTTCGCAACGGCAGCCCAAACCGCCCTTTAAAATTGAAGTAAGGCGTAAATGTAAGGCTGGAAATATTGGTAGTTCTGCGTGGCCCTAAGTAGATAGCAGCAGTAGTGCTGGTAATTAATGCATGCCCGGCTCCGCCTGGTACGTTACCACTTATCGGGAGAAAAGAGAAATACACTCTTTTGTCTTCCAGTTTTCTTTTTCTTGCCGGTTTAATTTTAAAGAGGCTTTTAGCAATGTCTACCAGGTCTTTCTGACCCGAAGTATCTTTTACAATATCTTTTTTGGGTATTAAGTTAGACACGTCCTGCGCAAATAATATAAATGGGAACAGAAATAAAAGTGTAAATATGATTTTTAGCATGCAATTGGGCAGGTGGTTATCTGAAATCATCTGGTTGCCTCTTGTATTAAATCAAATACTATACCACCGGTTTTTTGGGGTGCCTGGCATAACGTGGGGCTTTTATTTTTTAGAAAGAATTCCCGAAAACGATTATTTTTATAACAACAGGAAGGTTCATATCAACCAAAAAGGAAATATGGAAGCAGTAAAGCCATCAATGACTGCTTTATACAAAGCATCGCCACAGGAAGAGCTATGGAACAACTTCCGGAATGGAAGCCGGGATGCCTTTGCCATGATCTACCAGGAGCATGTAGATGACCTGTACCATTATGGTGTGCATTTTTGTGGGGATGGAGAACAGGTGCGGGATTGTCTACAGGAACTTTTCCACGATCTGTGGCAGACCCGGGAACATCTGGCCGATCAACTCCAGAATATCCGTTATTACCTGCTCAGCAGCCTTAGACGGCGCTTACTCCGTGCGCTGGAGAAAGACCGCCGTCACCGCGCTCAAACGGCAGAGATACCCTTCGACTTTGAACTGATCCCTTCCAGGGAACATTTCATCATACAGGACGAAAAACTACAGGAACAACAGCAACAACTTTATACTGCCCTCGCCGCGTTACCCCGCCGCCAGAGAGAAGCTATCTATCTGAGGTTCTTCCACGAGCTCTCTTACCAGGAAGTAGCTGACCTGATGTCGATGAAAGTAGACTCTGTGTATAATATTATCTCTAAAGCCATTGGTGTACTCAAAAAAATGCTCCCCGCTACCATTTTATTACTTCTTTTCAGCCCGGGAAAATAATTTTTCAAAAAAACGATGAGATTTGTTCACTTCCCGTCTCTTTATATAAAAGAGACAGTTTGCCGCAGTACCATATTTATACAGCACGTGATTTTGCACTGGATGAAGACTTCCAGCGATGGGTACTTAAACCGGATGTAAAGAACAATTACCAATGGGAAACGTGGCTCAGGGAACATCCCGAGAAACAAAAGGCGGTGGAGGATGCCATCATACTGGTAAAATCCATCAAATTCAGGGATTATCAACTATCAGGTGAACAGAAAGACCAACTCTGGGATACCATCTGGGATGATATTGCTACAGATGAACTGCCGGTACAGACTATGCCACAGAAAAGCCGCTTACATAAGCTGTTTTCCTGGAAATATGCTGCGGCTGTATTACTGGCCGTTTTATTGGGAACACTCTGGATAACGCACGAAAACAAACAATTCCAGGCGCTTACACTGAGTACTTCAGCTGCTCCCGGAGAAACGAAAAGACTGCTGCTGCCCGATAGTTCAGAGGTCATTTTAAATGCAGGATCAAGACTGTTATATGCACAAAAAGATGCACTGCTGCGGGAAGTATGGCTGGATGGTGAAGCCTGGTTTCATGTGCATCACACAAAAGAAAATACAAAATTCATTGTACACACGTACGACCGGCTGTCTGTAGAAGTACTAGGCACACAGTTTAACGTCAGCAACTTTGGAAATAAGATTGCAGTAACACTGCAGCAGGGAAGTGTTAAACTACATATTACAGAACAGCAAGACCAGCATGAAACACAACTATACCTGCAACCCGGTGAAATGCTCCGCTATAATAAACAGGATGGAGAATATACTAAAAGCAGAACAGACGTAACGAAAATAGTAGCATGGACGCACGGGCAACTGATGATGGACGAATATACTGTAGCTGATGCCATCCAATTTATGCAACAGGTATTTGATAAACAGGTGTCTGTAAAAGATACAAAGATGTTGCGCTACCGGGTTTCCGGATCAATGCCCATCGTATATAATGCAGATACCATGCTGATTCAGTTTGAAAAGGCCTTCGGCGTACATTTTTATAAACATTGATCCGGACCACGTAAGTAAACGGATACCCTAAATTTTTATTAACCAAAATCTGAATTGCACATGAACAAACATTTACGTGTGCTGCTGTTGCATGCTATTGCTTTAAGTGGCCTGTCGCCTTGTGCTAATGCTATGCCTGCATCTGTATTACATCCACAGTATCAGCAGGAGGAAGTATTATTAAAACAGTTATTCCGACAAACGGAAGTGAAATTCGGTGTTTCTATTGCATATAAAAGCGAACTGGTGAAAGACCAGAAGGTAAAAGTAGATCTTGCTGCCTGTAAATCACCGGAAGAAGTGCTGGATAAAGCATTAGTACCTTTTAACCTCTCTTATCAGAAAGTACGGGAACATTTTTATCTCATCATTGCAAAAGAAGCTACGCATACTTCCTCTACAGATGTTGTACAACGGCCTGTACATGGTAAGATAACAGACGCTAAAGGCGTTGCCCTGCCAGGAGTTACGATACGTGTAAAAGGTACGGCTACCGGTGCTGTAACAGCGCCGGATGGTACCTATACACTTAACATTCCGGGTACGGGTAGTGATGTACTGGAAATTTCTTTTGTAGGATATGAAACAAAATCAGTAACAGTAGGCAGTCAGTCTGAAATAAATATCATGCTGACAGAAAATACCAGCACACTCAATGAAGTGATCGTTACAGGTTATACCACTCAGCGTAAAAAAGACCTCACTGGTGCAGTAACTGTCGTCGACATAGGAGAAATGGTGAAACAGCCATCCGGACAGGTGACCAGCCAGTTACAGGGGCAGGCATCAGGCGTTACCGTTATCGGCTCCGGACAGCCCGGCCAGGAACCCGTAGTACGTATCCGCGGTGTAAATACCTTTGATAATAATACGCCTCTGTACGTAGTGGATGGCGTACCCACCCAGAGTATCAATGACCTGAACCCGAATGATGTTGCGTCCATGCAGGTATTGAAAGATGCCGGTGCTGCTTCTATCTACGGTTCCCGCGCTTCCAATGGGGTTATCATTATCACTACCAAAAAAGGGAACGGCAAAGTAAAAGTAAAATATGATGCATTTTATGGCCGTCAGTATCCTAAAGGTGGCAATGCGTTTCATACATTGAACTCCCAGGAAATGGCAAATCTTCGCTGGCTGTCTTATAAAAACACCGGCACCCCATTGAGCGATACATTGTATGGTAATGGCGCTACTCCAAGATTACCGGATTACCTGCAACCTGTAGGACTGATGGAAGGAGATCCCCGCGTGAATCCCGATCTGTATTACGTAAATCCCAATTATACGGACCAGGACGATTATAACAGTTTCTATTATATCACAAAGGCTAATAAAACAGGGACCGACTGGTTCCATGAGATCTTTAAGCCGGCAAACATGACCAGTCATAACCTGTCCGTAAGCGGTGGTAGTGACAGGGGCAATTATCTCTTTTCTCTGAACTATTATAACCAGCAGGGAACTTTAACGAATACCTATCTCAAAAGATATATTATCCGCTCTAACAGCCAGTTCAATATCTCCAGGAACATTAGAGTCGGCGAGAACCTGTCTTTCTCTGTTACAGATAACCCGGTGGTAGACTTACTCACCGCCAGCGGGGCGGTGGGTATGGCTATCCGCGAACAACCCATTATCCCCGTATATGACATTAAAGGCAACTTTGGTGGTTCAAACGGGATAGGGTTAGGAGATGCTATGAACCCGGTAGCAATGCAATACCGTACCCGTAATGACAGAGGACAGGTAAACCGCGTATTCGGTAATATCTATGCGGATATAGACCTGCTGGAACACTTTACCCTGCATACCAGTTTTGGTGGGGAAGTAAACTCCGGCTGGCGGCATAATTTTACTTATCCTCAATATGAGAATAAAGAAAATGCCGGCGTAAACGCTTATGCAGAGACCACCAATTTCGCACATAACTGGACATGGACCAATACCCTGAATTATCATAATACCTTTAATAAGGTACATAACCTCAATGTACTGGTAGGAACAGAAGCTTATGATGAGCGTACCCGTGAACAGATAGGTAGTACCCAGGATTATTTCTCGTTCGATCCCGATTATGTTGATAATGGCACCGGTTCAGGCGGACAAACGATCAGGTCTACACGTTACTCTGCCGGTTTGTTATCGCTGATAGCAAGAGTAGATTACAGCTTTAATGATAAATACCTGATCAGTGGTACACTGCGCCGCGATGGTTCATCGAAGTTCGGTGCTAATCACCGGTATGGCTTATTTCCCGCAGCAAGTGCCGGATGGCGTATTTCACAGGAAGCATTCCTGAAAGATGTAAGCTGGCTGACGGATCTGAAAATCCGTGGGGGCTGGGGCATCATGGGAAACCAGCTGAGCCTTACGCCGGGTAATGCCTTTACATTGTATGGCGGTAATAAGAACACTTCCTATTATGATTTACTTGGCACCAATAACAGCATTTTACTGGGCTTCCAGCAGGTACAGATCGGTAATCCCGATGCTAAATGGGAGAGCGATGTCAATACCAACATTGGTATAGACGCTACCCTTTTTGGTGGTAAACTGGAAGTATCTGCGGATTATTTTCAGAAGAATATCAAAGACTTGTTATACAACAGTGAATTACCCGGTACCTATGGTACAGCGCCTGCGCCTTATTCCAATGTGGCTAATATGAAGAACCAGGGTGTTGACCTCACCATTACCACCCATACAGACATTACCAAAGACCTGAAATTTGATGCAACAGTAACACTCACCACCTTCAAAAACAGGATCGTTAAAATAGCAAAAGGAGTAGATTACTTCGATAGCCAGGCACGTAATTTCAGCGAAAGTATTATCCGTAATGCTGTAGGGCAGCCTATTTCCAGCTTTTATGGTTATAAGATCACCGGCTTCTGGAATAGTCAGGATGAAGTGGATAAAGCAGACCAGGAAGCGCAGACAAAAACCAATGATCCCGGCGCTACCTTCCAGGAGGCTGCCGCTCCCGGGCGTTTCAGATATGCAGACCTGAACCATGATGGCATTATCAATTCAGACGACCGTACCTTCCTGGGTAACCCCAATCCCAAGCTATCTTATGGTATCAACCTGGGGCTTACCTACAAACAATTCGACTTCAGCATGTTCCTGTTTGGGGTACATGGTAACCAGATCTGGAACCAGGTAAGTTGGTGGACAGACTTCACCTCTTCTTACGACGGGGCTAAAAGCAAAACAGCGCTCTACGATTCCTGGCAGCCTACCCATACCAATGCAAAAGCGCCTATACAGGAAGGAGAAGGTTCTTTCAGTACCAACAGCGTACCCAATTCTTATTATGTAGAAAGCGGTGCATACCTGCGTTGCAAGAATGTACAGTTAGGATATACCTTCCCTCAGCAATTTGGCAACAGGATACATATAGAAAGACTAAGAATTTATGTACAGGCGGCCAACCTTTTCACCATCACCAAATACAGCGGGATAGATCCTGAAATAGGGGGAAGTGATGTAAGGAGTTTTGGGATTGATGAAGGTACTTATCCCAGTCAGCGCCAGTTCCTGGCAGGTTTAAATCTTACGTTCTGATGTTAAATCTTACAACCATGAAACGCAATAAAAATATAAGTATAGCCATCCTTGCAGTAATAGGGCTTTGTAGTCCTGCCTGTAAAAATTTCCTGGACCGTGTGCCACCCTCTTCCCTGAAAGAAAACCTTGTTGCCAATAAGAAAGGGATCAATGCCCTGCTGATAGGTGTATATGGAGCACTGGATGGGCAGGATTTTACAGATGGGGACATGACCAATCTTTCCGGCGGAGCAGGTTTTGCTGTATCTCCGGATAACTGGATCTATGGCAGCGTATGTGGAGGAGAAGCCCACAAAGGAAGTGATCATTTTGATGCGCCGCCTATACTGGACCTTGCCCGTTATACCGCAGGGGCTACCAACAGTTTCCTCAATGATAAATGGAGAGTGGACTATGAAGGCGTTACCCGTTGTAATACGGTCCTGCGCCTGTTATCCAAAGTAACAGATATGAGTGATGAAGAGAAAACCGAGGTACAGGCAGAAACGCATTTCCTGCGTGCTCATTATTACAGCGATCTGAAAAAGATGTTCAACATGGTACCATGGATAGATGAAACGACCACGGACATGAAAACGCCCAATAACAAGGACATATGGCCAAACATAGAAGCCGATTTCCAGTTTGCATGGGAAAAACTGCCATTGACACAGGCAGAAGTTGGCCGGCCAAATAAATGGGCGGCTGCCTGTTACCTGGCAAAAACATATATGTACGAACATAAATACCCGGAAGCAGAAGCGCTGTTCGACCAGATCCTTGTTTCCGGTGTTACTTCAAAAGGAGAGCATTACCAGTTAAGAAATCGTTTTGAAGATAACTTTGATGCTGCCACGGAGAATACATCAGAATGCGTTTTTGCCATACAATTCGATGCTAATGATAATTCCGGTACCTCTGCCAATGCCAATCAGGGCGATATGCTGAACTATCCCTACAACGGGCCTTTCAGTTGTTGCGGTTTTTTCCAGCCTACACAGGACCTGGTGAACTCCTATATCACAGATGCGCAGGGATTGCCGTATCTCGACGATTACAATAACCACAGCATGACTACGGAGACACTGGACCCTCGCCTCGACTGGACAGTAGGAAGACAAGGTATTCCTTATCTCGACTGGGGCGTGCACCCGGGTGATACCTGGATCAGGGAAGCCTCTACGGCCGGTCATTATTCTCCCAAGAAGAACGTGTACTGGCAGGCTACCCAGGATAAATATTACGATCCAAGAGGATGGGCGCCGGGTAACGCCATCAACTACAACCTGATCCGCTATGCCGATATCCTGTTACTGGCAGCAGAATGTGCTGCCCAGCAGGGGAGCCTCGATAAGGCACAGGCTTTAGTGGATAGCGTGCGGGGCAGGGCAGCCAGGCCGGAAAGCGAAGTATACCTGTATAAGGATGATTCAGCCCCTATGGGTGGATTCCAGGACGTACCGGCAGCTAACTATAACATAGCCCGCTATCCTGCAGGTACTTTCTCTACCAAAGGCAAAGCGTTTGCGTTGAAGGCCATCTATTTTGAACGTAAGCTGGAACTGGCAATGGAAGGCCACCGCTTCTTTGACCTGGTACGATGGGGAATAGCAAGTGAAACACTGAACGCCTATTTTGCTTTTGAAGGAAATCTGACGCTGGACGTACAGGGAGCCAGCTTTACGAAAGGGACCAATGAATATTTTGCGATCCCCCAACGGCAGATCGACCTTACGACCAATGGCGGGACCAACACATTACAACAGAATAACGGATACCATTAATAGAACAGAGGACATTAATAGGATAGGGGAAATACCGTTTAACCAATTCTGTATCTGTAGTAAATTCAAAAGCTCCGTTAACCCGTGTTTGTAGCTGCACAAAGACTCCGGGAAGTCCCCTTCAATTCGCAATCAGAAGGGGACTTCCCGGAGTCAATTAAAGAGAACTATGAACATGGCGCTCCTGAAAAGAGCTTTGAAATTACTTTACCCCGGGGATTTACATATTATGATAAAATCCGGTATTGCTGGGTAAGGTTTTTAATAGCGTATTTAATCAGTGAATTATGACCGGTGAGATTCAGCTTTTTAGAGATATTATGGCGGTGATTCTCTACCGTTTTGATACTGATGTTTAATGTCTGGGCAATCTCTTTTGTACTAAGGCCTTCTGCAATCATCTGCATAATCCTGAATTCCGTCTTACTGAGTTTATTATGAATTTCAGGTGCAATGACCGGCATTGAGACGATCGTTGTATGTTTTCTATCCCTGTTTTGAATGTTAAAAATCGTGAACCGGACGAGCCTTGATTTAATACTCATAATCAGTTCTTTGCTTTTAAATGGTTTGGTGAGGAAGTCATCCGCCCCCAGATTCATGCCCATGCGCATATCTTCTTTGCCCTCTTTTCCGCTGATGAAAATGAAAGGGATGTGCTGAAGCGTAGGGTCATTACGCAACTCCATGAGGAAGTGGAAACCACTGCCACCACGTAGTCTTACACCAGATACTATCAGGTCTGGCCTGTACTGCCGGCTCATAAAGATACCTTCTTCGGCAGATGTGCAGGTGATGATATCGTAGTTATGTAAGGTCAGTAACTGCTGAATCTTTTTTATCAAAGTGATATCTTCTTCGAGCAATAATATTTTATAGATAGGATCTTTCATTTGTTAATAGATTTTGAGGTAGTTTATACGTACCTGTTATATATTGCCCGATCGCATAGGAAGAACGGATTTTAGCATTATTACTTTTATAGAACGCATAACAACTGGATGTGGTATAATTTTTCCTCCGCATAATGATTACTGTGAATACGAACATTTAATAGTTAATAGATAGAAGTAGGACAATTTCCTGAATAGTCTTTACCTGTACAGGTAGCGGTTGTGGCAAAATGAAGCATGAGTATAAGAATTTTCAAAGTATGTTTTTAAATGATAGGTAATTGTTTGCATCCTTTATTATAGTAACTAACTTTTTAAGGATATTTCATTGTGAAGTCTTTCAAGAGAAGATATGGGGTCTGTCTAAAGTTGGTCAGAGTGTACGTAAATATGCGTTAAATAACGACGGTTTCAGAATGTTTGGCTATCGGCTACGCTTAAAATAAGTGTTAGCACCTAGGAATATGTGTGTCCTTACTCATTTTCCAAAATGGCAGATGAAATTTACAAAATCTAATGCATCTATTGTACACCTTTACAGTAGAAAATGTATAAAGCATTTATCACCAGGCATATTCATCATAAAGAATTATTCCAATAAGCATTTAAGCTTATATATGGGATGGTCAGAAAGTTTGCCTGGGAGTAATAATGGAGAGCCATATCCATAATAAAGCCAAACTCTCGTTAAGCCTGGTATGCATAAATGAATGTCTACCAGGCAACTGCGAAAGATTTGGGACCAGCTCCCGTAAAATGATTTATACACAGGTTTTCATAGGATAGATAACTAAATTGCCGCCTAATCCTGGGCGGCATCTTTATTTTATTATTTAAATTTATTAGTTTTAGTTGTTCATGCAGGTCTTTATAACCGCAATGTATATACTTAATCTTATTATTCCATGCAACAAAAAACTCATTCTAACCGGAGAAATTTCATCCGGAACGTATCCCTTGGAAGCCTGGCAGCGATAACCCTTCCATCCCTGGTATCCGGTAATGCCAAAGAAACCCTGGCCAAAAAGGTAACATTGAAAAAGGATGCGGTAATCCTCTTTCAGGGAGATTCAATTACAGATGCAGGTCGTAAAAGGGATAAAAGTGATGCCAACAATCCGGGTGCCCTGGGTGATGGATATGCTTTTCTGGCAGCGGCACAACTGCTGAAAGAGTTCCCTGATAAGAACCTGAAAATCTTTAACAAAGGTGTAAGCGGCAACAAAGTATACCAGTTGGCAGAACGTTGGGAAGAAGATTGCCTGCAGTTGCAGCCTGATGTGTTGAGTATCCTGATAGGGGTAAATGACTTCTGGCATACCCTGACCAGTGGCTATAAGGGCACTATAAAAACGTATACCGATGATTTAACGGCATTACTGGACCGTACCAAACAGAAGCTGCCTGCTATACAGCTGGTAATAGGAGAACCCTTTGCTGTGATTGGTATAAGAGCAGTAGATGAGAAATGGTATCCTGCTTTTAATGACTACCGTGCTGCAGCCAAAGAAATAGCGGATAAATACGAGGCGGCATATATACCTTACCAGTCAATTTTTGACAAGGCACAGAAAGTAGCACCGGGATCTTACTGGACAGGGGATGGCGTGCATCCAAGTCTGGCAGGAGCAGAGTTAATGGCTGCTTCCTGGTTAGAGACCGTAAAGAAATAAACCATACCAGAAGGCTCCTTAAAGGAACTATCCAGCATGGTTTAAGGTCTGAAACAGGAGCAAAACAGGAAGGAAAAAGGAACTGAACAGGAATTGAAGAGCTTCATCCTCCGTTCATCCTCCGCTTTTTAACGGAGGATGAACGGAGGATGAACCTCTTCAATAGCCTTTTTCTTCCTGTTCTATTGCCTCTTTATACAGATTCAGTCTTTACTTTCGGAGGCATCAGTTTATACACTACCGGTGTCACTATTCTGGACAATAATGTAGAACTGATCAACCCTCCGATGAGCACAATAGCAAGTGGTGCTATTAACGGATTGGTAGAGATGGCAATAGGTAATAGCCCACCAATCGCCGTGAGAGAGGTCAGTACAATTGGTAAGAAACGTACTTCACCGGCTTCCCGGATAGCAGTTTCAAGTGGTTTGCCCTGTTCCCGCAGCTGGTTGGTAAAGTCTACCAGCAGGATCGTATTCTTTACTTCTATACCTGCCAGGGCAATCATCCCTATAATAGCGATGAAAGAAAGTGAGTTGCCTGTGACCCATAGCGCAATGGCCGCCCCTACAATACCCAGGGGAATTACAGATAATACGATCAGCGTACTTTTAAAAGTACCAAACTCCAGTACCAGCACTGCGATAAACAGGAAGATGGTTACGATGATAATGTTCATGAACCCACCGAAAGAATCCTGTCTTGATTCTACTTCTCCACCCATCTCATAGCTATATCCTGCAGGCAGTTTCATTCCATCCATCTTCCGGATCACATCATTGATCACACGGTCTACCAGGAAGCCCTTTTGTACAAAAGCAGTGACTGATACCACACGTCTTTTTTCCTGATGGTGAATACTGAGCGGAGAGGTTTCCAACCGCAGGTCTGCCAGCTGGGTAAGCGGGTAGGCTTTGCCGGTACGGCTGTTCACATACAGGTTATTGAATACGTCCAATGTAGGATGTCCTTCTTTATTCCGGGTAAGCAGGATATCGTAGTCGTTGTCATTGTTATCAGAATAATGGCCAAGGTTGAGCCCGGCAACTGCCAGTCTTACCGTACGGTCTATTGTTACACTGGAAACATCCAGCAGCTGCGCCTTTTCATTATTAATTGCCACACGTACATCGCTTTTCAGGAGATTCACCGGGTTATTGACATAAATAGCACCCTGTGTATGCTGTAACAGGGCTTCCGCACGGGCTGCCAGGTTACGGAGGGTATCCAGGTTATCACCGAACAGGCGTATCTCAACAGGGGCAGGAACGGCAGGTCCCTGTTCGAAGTTGGTGACTTCCACTTTAGCACCAGGATAGGGCGTCCATAGCCTACGCAGTTTTTCAATGAGTGCCAGCTTTACATCCGGAGAAGTATGCTCATTCAGTTGCACAAATATCTGTGCATAGTCAGTCCTTTCGTGCTCCGGTACAATGTTGTAATAAATACGCGGGTTACCTTTACCGATATTGGAAGAATAGTATTTAATATCAGGTTCATTTTTCAATACCGCCTCAATGTTTTTGGCAATACTATTTGTATACGCAAGACTGGATTGAGGAGGTGCGGTAATATTGACGAGGAACTGGGGTTTCTCAGAAGCCGGGAAGAGGCTGAAGCCCACTACATTGAAGAGGATCAGAGAGGTGCCAAAAATTATCAGGGTAGCCAGAATGGTCAATACAGGTTTGTTCAGGGCCTTATCCAGCAGTTTGGAATAACTGCCGTGAATGAGGCGCTTAAGAGCGCGCATGAAGATATTACCTTCCGGGTTGCCGGTATGTTCGGATAATAATTTACTGGAAAGGAAAGGAATAATCGTTAAGGAAACCAGCATAGAGGCAAATACGCACATAATCACCGCCAGTGGTAATCCCCGGATAAAATCCCCCGCGCCTTCGGGCATAAATACCAGCGGCATAAAGGCAATCATCAATGCAGCCGTACAACCTATTACCGCTTTACCTATCTGCCCGGTGGCTTTTAACGTAGCTTCCATACGGGTATGTCCTTCCAGCATCCATCTTTCTATATTCTCTACTACTACAATGCTGTCGTCTACCAGTAATCCCAGTGCTACTACTAACCCTACAATACTTAACTGGTTCAGGTTATATCCGAACAATTGCAGCAGGATGACGCCAATAGCTAAAGATAAAGGGATAGAGATCATTACAATCAATGCAGGGCGGAAGCCTAAAGGAAGTAGCGTAAAAGCTACCAGCAGGATAGCGATAAGGAAATCTTCTCCTAATCCTCCCAGTCGGTGGTTCACATTTTCAGCCTGATCAAAACTCTGTACCAGGTCTATATTTGAGGGCAAGGTCTTTTTAAACTGTGCGATAACAGGTTGATACATCTTTTGGGTCTGGCTGATATTCTCTCCCTCTTTCTGTGCTGCAACAACAAATACACTACGGTGTCCGTTGAGACGGGTTTGATATGTTTCATCATCGTAGCCATAATATATATTGGCAATGTCTTTCAGGAAAACATTCTTTCCTGAGCTGTTGTATACAATGGTATTTTTGATCTGGTCCAGTTGCTGATAACTACCACTGCTTTTGATGTTGAAGGTACGGTTGCCCGCATCCAAACTGCCACCTGGCGTATTTGTCATTTCATTCTGCAGACTGGTCATCACATTATCTGTAGTGATGCCCATCTGTGCTATTTTATCTGTTGCCAGTTCTATACGCACCTGCCTGTTAGGTAATCCATGGATCTCTACATTCTTTAAAGACCGGAGACGTTCCAGTTCATCCTGTAGTTTCTCTGCATAATATTGTAGCTTGTCGCGTGGCGCATTTTCAGATACCAGCGCTATTTGCAGAATATTTACATCACTGGGTTGGAAACGCGTTACTGTTACATTGATATTTTCCGGTAATTCACTGCGTTTGCCGTTCATGACGCGCAATACCTCCTGGTATTTGTCATCAACATTGCTGCTGTATTTATATTCGATTCTTATTACGGCAAGACCGTCCCCAATGTTCGTACGTACACGCTTGATATTCTCCTGTGCAGAGAATTCCTTTTCCAGCGGATCAACGATGAGGTTCTCCATGTCTTTGGGACTGGTACCCGGATATACAATGGCTACAGAATAGGTAGGAGCATGCATTTCCGGATCTTCCGAACGGGGCATATTAAGGATAGTGGTGATGCCCAACACAATGATCATGATAAAGATCACCAGCGTAAACTGGTAGTTCTTTACTGCATATGAAGATATTTTCATGTTCCAGGATATTAATTATTCGTAATAGTGATGGGACTTCCCTCTGTTAAATAAGCGCTGCCGGAGATGATCAGGGAACCAGCATTCTGTAATCCTTTGCTGATGATCACGTGATCTTTTTCCATACCCGCGATAGTAACCGTTACCTTATGTGCTGTTTTATTATCGCTGGTAACGAATACATACCCTGTGTTGCCGTCGCCTTCCAGCAGAGCGTCATATGGAATATCCCATGGACCATTGTCTGCTGTAGCAGCTGGAACAACAGGCGTGATCGTTGCCTTTCCGAACATGCCAAAGGCAATAGCAGCAGGCTTTTCGCCCATCAGTTTAATATCTGCGGTGAAAGAATTATTGGCCGCATTGATACCTTCTGATTTGCGGGTGATAACCCCATTAAATGTTTTACCCGGAATAGATTCTACTTCTACTTCTGCTTTATCCTGTATCCTGATAGCCGCCCATTCTTTATTGCTTACGGGTACACGCAGTAACCAGTTGCCGGATTGTGCGCCATTGGTTTCGAACACGGCAGTGCCGGGTTGTACCATTTGTCCTTCGCTGGCCAGTTTGCGCAACACAAAGCCATTTGCCTGTGCCCTGATCTGAGAATGACTGCGATTGAACTGTGCGCTTTTCAATTGTTCCTGGGCAATATCTACGGCAGTTTGTGTGTTCTGTAACTGTTCCAGCGTAGCCACGCTGTCTTTATAAAGGTTTTGTATACGCTGATGATCACGTACTGATTTGTCGTAGGAGAGCTGTGCCTGTTGTACCTGTGCATCAATCTCAGTAGGGTTGAGGGTTGCCAGTAACTGTCCCTGTTTAATGGCATCACCTTCTTTTACAAGCAGGCTTTGTATGATACCGCCGGTTTTAAAAGAAAGCATTACTTCATCATCAGTAGTAAATTGTCCGGATACATGGATCAGGTTGATAGCAGCTATCTGACCGTTCAGCGGTAGTAGTTTCACCGGTATCTTATCCGTTTCTTTTTTCTGTTCCGCAGCTGTTTTTTCCCCGCATGAAACTGCAAAAGAGGAGAGGAGTGCCAGTAAGGCAATAACATGTATTGTTTTCATGTTTCAGTATTTTAAGAAGTTTATAGTTTATAGGTAGCCTGTGTTCTTTCAATTTCTGCCAGGGCAGTCTGCACCTGGGCAAAAGCAATAGAGAGCTGAAGTCTGGCGCTGGTCAGCTGGTTCTGTGCATCGAGTAATTCGATGTAGAGTAGTTGCCCTGCTTTGTATACTTTCAGCTGATCGTTGTAATATTTTTCAGAGAATTGCAACTGCGTTTGTGCGTTGGAAAAGCTGGCAGCAGCGGTATGATAATTATTCTGTGCGGTATTGACTTCCAGTTGTAATGCATTGTTGGTTTCATTATAAGAAGCCTGTATCACCTGTATGTCTGAAGCCGCCTGTTGTGCCTTGTATTTGCGTTGTCCACCTGCGAAGAGGTCCCATTGAAGGTTTACGCCCCACATGTAATAGCGGGATTTATTATCTACATTCCAGTTATATGCCTGTGAACCCAGGTCGAGGAAGGTGCTGAGTTTAGGGATAAGATAGGAAGAGGACAATTTGTATTGCAGATCAGCGATCTTTTTCTGCTGGTCCAGCTGAATCAGTTCTTCACGGGAGCTGATAGCCTGAGCTGTACCACCTCCGTTTGTTTGGGGAATACCTGCTAACGCAGGAGTGAAAACAGTGCTATCCAGGGTAATGGGAGTCGTAAAAGGCTGGTTGAGCAGGAAATTAAAATACGCCTGTGCATTCTGCTGTTTGTTTTGGGCTTCGGTAATGGACGTTTCTATCTTTTGCTGTTCTGCCTGTGCACGTGTCAGAGAGGTATTGTTACGAACACCGTTATCAAGAAAGCTCTTATTCACCCTGATATTTTCCTGTACCTGTGCCAGTGCGGTATTATAAATCTCCACTGCTTTAACCGCCTGGTAATACTGATAATAGGCTGTTTTAATATCCTTTACAAGAGAGCGTTTATAAACATTGACGGTAGCCTGTTGCAGGGTAATACTTTCTTTACGGATCTTTTGTGCATACCATATTTCCGTGTTGATCAGCGGCAAAGATGTGCGAAGATGGAGATCGTAGTAATTATCAGGGTTCAGCAAGACCGATTGATTTTGCAGCTGCGGGAACTTCTGACTGTTAGTCAACGTATTCAACGTATTGTATACCGGGTTCAGCATATCCCCCACAGGGATATCGATTGTCCGGCCACCGCCGGCTTTGGTATAGGCCCCTGTCACACCTACCTGAGGATAAAAGAGGGCCTTTGCTTCCTTTAGCGCTAAAAGTGACTTATCCAGCTGGAAGTTGCGCTGCTGCAAGCCCTGATTGTGTTCAAATGCTTCTTTTATGTACCTGTCGAGTACATTTTCCTGCCCGAAAGCCGCTATAGCAGAGCTAATGAGCAGTAGCATTATGAACGATAGTTTGTTGATGATGTTTGTTGACATAATGAACACTGTTTATTAATAGCGTTAAAAAAAAGACACATTGAGTGTCAGTTGTTTAGATGTATAGTTGATGAAGTCAATTAATTTAAAGAGTACTGTTGATAGCGTCAACTAATTCGTGTTACTATCAACAGTATCAATCATTTATTTAGTTATCATATCGATATATTCATCTAAGGCTATCATCAGCATATCCTGTATCTTATCCTCCGGTAATTCCAGTACTTTGCAACGTCCCCGTACATTTAAAGAGACCAGGCCGTGTACCATTGACCAGCAGGATAAAGCGCCTATCTTCACATCTTTATATTTCAGTTTGTCCATTCCCGATTGAATGACATTCATCAGGAACTGGAAAGCATTGGTGCCGTTTCGCCATTCTTCATTCTTCTCAGCATTCATGGGAGAGCGGATGATAAACATAAGATCATACAGGTCCGGGTTGTTCATCCCAAATTCAACATATAATTTAGCCAGCTGCCTCAATTGCTGTATGGGTTCAGTAGCAGTTACACCTACATTGAATATATCGGCTAATTTATCGAATGCCTCTCCCTGTAATCCCCATAGCAATTCATCTTTATCTTTATAATAAAGATAAATGGTAGCAGGGCTATATTCTATTTTATCAGCTATATTACGGATGGAAGTTTTTTCATAACCATCTTTCACAAACATATCCATGGCAGCATCCATAATCAGACGGCGCATTTCAAGTTTTTCCCGTTCTTTTCTATCAGTGATACCCATTTATTACTTTATTTACAATGCAAACTTACTGAACAGTGTTTATAATTTAAAATATATTTCTTCTTTTTACGTCAACAATTAAAAGAATCCCTATGGAATTATATACAATACTTGGAGCAGGAGGAGTGATAGCCAATGAATTAAGTAAAGAATTGCTGGCAAATGGCAAAAAAGTAAGATTGGTGAGTCGTCAGCCCAAAGCCATTGCCGGAGCCGAAACGATGGCAGCAGACATTACAGACCCCCTGCAAACCAGAAGGGCGGTAAGTGACTCTTCTATGGTATTCCTGTGCGTGGGACTGGCCTATAACCATAAAATATGGGAAGTGGCCTGGCCAAAGATCATACAGAACGTAATCCATGCCTGCAGTGAGGCCGGTATCCCCCTCATTTTCTTTGATAATGTATATATGTACGGGCTGGTAGATGGTCCTATGACGGAAGAAACGCATTATAATCCGCGTAGTAAGAAAGGGGAGATCCGGGCAATGATTGCCAATAAAATCATGGACAGGGTAAAAGAAGGCCGGCTGACTGCCACCATTGCCCGTGCGGCTGATTTTTACGGCCCTGGAGCTGATACTACCGGCATCATGAACCTGCTGGTAATTGCTAATCTGTCGAAAGGGAAAATGGCCAACTGGTTGGGAAGTGATCAGTATACGCACAGTTATACTTTTACGCCGGATGCGGGTAAAGGATTGTATTTATTGTCTCAGGACAGCCGTACTTTTAATCAGACATGGCATCTTCCTACTACCAATCCGGCGCCAAATGGTAAAGAGTATATAGAAATGGTGGCAGCGATATTGAAAGTAAAACCACGTTATATGCGGCTGACAGGGTTGATGATCCGTCTGGCTGGCCTTTTCGATACCACTATTGCTGAACTGCATGAAATGCTTTACCAGAGCAACCATCCTTACATTTTCGACAGTACTAAATTTGAAAAGCATTTCAATTTTAAACCAACATCTTATGAAGATGGATTAAGACAAACTATCGGGAAATAATAAAAGTAGTGATACCATCGTCTATCATATAATCAAGCCTCAGTTTGATTGCATCATCTTAGCGTAGATGTTGTTCATTATAAATACCTTATCTGACGTGAATATCAGGTGAAGTTAAATTATATCAGGAAACTAAACAGTCAGATGCAGCGTATTTATGATCAACAACATCTGTCATAATATTCAAACAGGAATAAAAAATATTTGGAAAAATAAATATTCCCGTTTTATATTTGCATCAGTTCTTTAAGATTCTTATCAAGAAAGACGGAGGGAAATGGCCCTGCGAAGTCTTAGCAACCATCCTGCTTTAACAACAGGAAAGGTGCTACATCCACCCGGTATAAAACCCGGGAAAGATAAGTCAGTTAGTTTGATCTATATTATTTCCGATATACGAAAACTCACCTGGCTCCCAGGTGAGTTTTTTTGTTTTATAGACAAATCATCTCTCTCTGCCTCTCTCTGATAAGCTGTTTAACAACAATCCTCCATCAAACTAAAAAACAAAAAGAGATGAGTACAATCACGCAATTAATCCATTCCATTCCGGTAGATGAACAGACAGGCGCTATAGCAGTTCCTATTTATCAGACCTCTACTTTTGTGCAGGAAGCCCCTGGTGTTAATAAAGGTTACGATTATGCACGCACTAATAATCCTACACGGGAAATACTGGAAAAGATAGTGGCTCAGCTGGAAGAAGGGGCCACTGGTATTGCTTTTTCAAGCGGGCTGGCAGCTATTGATGCCGTATTAAAACTCTTGAAATCGGGTGATGAAATAGTAGCTGTAGATGATATTTACGGAGGTGCATTCCGCTTGTTCACGAAGGTGTATGAAAAGTTCGGTATTAAAGTAACGTATGTAGATACTTCGGATACACAAGCAGTGTTCAATGCTATTACTCCCGCTACGCGTTTGATATGGCTGGAAACACCTACCAATCCTACTTTAAAGATCTCAGATATTGCAGCGATAGCTAAAATAGCGAAAGCAGGTAAATGCCTGTTTTGTGTAGACAATACTTTTGCTTCTCCTGTGTTACAGCAACCATTGGAACTGGGTGCAGATATCGTGGTACACAGCGCTACCAAATACCTGGGTGGCCACAGTGACCTGATTGCCGGTGTGGTTGTGACGAAAACAGCAGAACTGGGCGCGGAGGTCCGCTTTTATCAGAATGCCTGCGGAGCTATTCTATCGCCATTCGACAGCTTCATGCTGATACGTGGTATTGAAACATTACATCTGCGTGTCAGGCAGCATTGTACCAATGCACAGCAGGTGGCAGAATATCTTGAAAACCATCCGCTGGTAGACAAAGTATATTATCCCGGCCTTTCATCTCACCCTGATCATTTGCTGGCAAGGAAACAGGCTAAAGGCTTTGGCGGTATTGTTTCCTTTACACTTAAGGACAATACAGAAGAAGCAGCCAAAGTATTCGTCACCAATACCCGCTATTTTAAACTGGCTGAAAGCCTGGGTGGTATTAAAAGCCTGCTTTGCCATCCTGCCAGCATGACCCACAAATCCATCCCCGACGAGAAACGCAGGGCCGCAGGAGTGGCAGACAGCCTGATACGCCTTTCTGTAGGACTGGAAGAACCGGCGGACCTCCTGGAAGACCTTCAGCAAACATTTAACAAAATAGATCAATTACAGCCCGCAGTTTCTGGTTTATAGTTCGTAGTTTGCAGTTTCAGGGACACTGCATGCCATAACTATAAATTGCTAACTATGTACAGCCGGTTATTACTTAGTATAATCATCTCCGTTACCTGTTATCAAAGTTTTGCGCAAACACTTATAAGAGACGTTACACTCATAGATGGCAGCGGGGATGCTGTACAGTTGCATACTAATCTGCTGATTGCAGGTGACAGTATTGTATCTGTAGGTACTACCCAGATCCCGCCACATACAAAGGTGATCAGCATGACCGGAAAAACGGTGATGCCGCTGCTCATAAGCGGGCACGAACACCTGGGATTGCTGAAAGGCAACACCGCTACCGTTGATAATTATACCCGGGAAAATGTAGTGCGTCAATTACAACGTTACCTTCACTACGGAGTAGGTACAGTGCTGAGCCTGGGTACAGATCAGCCATTGGTATTTCCCCTTCGCGATTCTTCCCGCCAGGGGTTAATACCCGGAGCCACCTTGCTTACAGCAGGTTATGGCTTTGGAGCAAAGAACGGGCTGCCACCGGCCGCATTTGGTACACAGGTGCTGCGCCCGGCCACTCCGGCAGAAGCAATAGCGGATGTACGCAAACTGGCTTTATTAAAACCAGACTTCCTGAAGTTGTGGCTGGACGATGGCGGCGGTACTATGCCTAAAATAGAACCTGCCATTTATGAAGCACTGATAAAAGAAGCACATCAGCAGGGATTAAAAGTCGCCGCACATGTCTATTACCTTGAGGATGCCCGGAAGCTGGTGAATGCAGGCGCAGACCTGCTGGCGCACAGTATCCGCGATAAAGAAGCGGATGCATCGCTGATCACAGCAATGAAAGAAAAAGGCACATTTTATATTCCTACATTATCACTGGATGAATATGGTTTTATTTATGCAGGCCAACCGGAATGGGTAAATGATCCTTTCTTTATCCGTTCACTGGAACCGGGTGTACTGGAGATGCTTACCAGTGATGCCTACCGCCAGCAACAACAACAGGATAAAACGCGGGAGAAGAAAATGCGTGCTTTCATGACGGCCGAAGTGAACCTGCGCAAACTGGACAGCGCCGGTGTGAAAATTGCCATGGGTACAGACGCAGGCGCCCAGCCGGTAAGGGCGCAGGGTTTCTCTGAGCACCTGGAGCTGCAACTGATGGTAGAAGCTGGGTTGAGCCCTTTAAAAGTGATTAGCTGCGCTACACGGAACGGCGCTGAATTACTGGGTATTGATAAACAGGTAGGTACTTTAACAGCAGGTAAAAAAGCAGATTTTATGGTCCTGGATGGAGATCCTTCCCAGGATATTAATAATACGAGGATGATCGCGGAAGTTTGGAAAAACGGGAAAAAAGTTGAGCAAAATGATTAGAAACCTATTAACGCTATGCCTGCTGCTATGTACTGCTTCTTTGCAGGCACAATCTTTTACGCCTGACGAGCAGGTACAGATCAGGAAATCTTTTTACCTGCTGTATGTGCTGGAAAGAAAAAGTGACGTACATAATATCGTAGTAAAAAATCCGCTTTTCAATAGTGTGGCTTGTGAACGGCAGGCCAGGATCAGTAAGGCTTACAGCACATGTACGAATGTATCCTGTTTAACAGACGCTTTGCTATGGACACCTGAAGAAATAAAAGAAACAGGTGCGGAGTTTCAACGCTTATCTGTATCTGACAAAGATTTCAAAGCTTTAATAGAACGATTGAAAGCAGAAGATCGTTATCCTGTATACGATGGGGATGCTGATACGGCTTTTATAAGAAAAGCATGGCAGGACGTTACTGAGGGCATCAATCTTATTTGCAGCGTATATTTAAAGGGAGTGCCACCCCGTTATCCAAGAATAGATTCCATTTCTTTCCGCCCTTCAGATCCTGCTTTTTTCCAGTTGGTAAAAACAAACTTAAAGACGATAGTAGCGGCAGGTAAAGGGAATGCTTTTTACAAACAGCCTTTAGCTGCAGCGTTAAAAGCGCTGACAATTAACGGACGTGATGAGGCTACCCGTTATGAACCTTTGTATAAAGATAAAAATGCAGCTCCTTTCGCCAAATCGAGGAGAGTGAACTGGAATGCTTTCCGCTACAGTATGATACTGGTGCCGGGTGCAGGCCCTGGTGTGGATGGGCGTTCCATAGACAGCATGGGCATGTATCGTTGCCGGCTGGCAGTGGAAGCCTACAAAAAGGGCGTAGCTCCTTTTATCATTGTTTCCGGCGGGCATGTACATCCTTATAAAACACCCTTTTGTGAGGCGATAGAAATGAAGAAGTACATCACCGGGAAACTGGGATTACCGGATAGTGCGGTGATCATTGAGCCGCATGCAAGACATACAACCACTAACATCAGGAATGCAGAAAGACTGATGTATTTATTCAACATGCCGGCAACAAAACCGGGGCTCATTATCTCGGATGCTTTTCAGTCGCTTGCTATAGAAAAGATGGGGATCCGTTTTATGAATGAGCTGGGATATATTCCTTATCAGAGCCTGGACAGGGTGAGCGCTACGGAGAATGCCTTTGTTCCGTCACCTAAAGCGTGGCAGCAGAATCCTGAAGAACCGCTGGATCCTTAAGTTTTGCACCTGTAAACTTTGTTACCAACATCGCCGCTACGGTATCGCCGGTAGCATTTAATATTGTAGCCAGGGGGTCTACCAATGTACCTATGATCATAACGGCCGGTAAGGCTGCCACCGGGAAACCATATACAGATATCACCAGTAATTCTCCGATATAGCCACCATTAGGAATACCTCCTTCCACTATACTCACTAATACCGTAATGCCCATGGCCAGCAGGATAGTATCTATGCCGCTGAAATCACGCCCGAACATCGCGAATACGACCCCTATTTTAACAACAGAAGAAATGCTGGAACCGTCTTTATGCAAAGTGGCCCCCAGCGGGACTACTACATTGTTGATGTGCTCCGGTACACCCATTTTGGCCGCAGCATCCAGGTTAGCAGGAATGGTAGCAATGCTGCTGCAGGAGCCCAGTGCTGTAAAGGTGGGTATCACATTGAACTTCCAGTAGGTCCTGATACCCTTTACTCCACCCGCCACAAAGGCATATACACTAAATATCACTATAAAATAGAAGGTCCCGAAACCATAGTAAACAGCCATGGAACTGGCATAGGTGCCAAAGAGCTGTGGCCCCAGTGTGCCTACCTGGTAGGCAAAATAAGCACCTAACCCAATGGGGGCCAGGTACATAATAAGTATCAGCAAATGTTTCATCACTTCATTCCCTGATACCAGGAAACGACGGAATGGCTCGCCTGCCTTGCCTGCTTTTAGCGCAGCAAAACCTATCAGGGTAGAGAATATGATAAAAGGCAACATGTTCTTCCTGGATAATAATTCGAAGAACTCGCCAGTAGTAAGTAGTTTGGTTACCTGGTCCCCGAAATTGCCTGTCTTTGTATCCGCAATAAAGCTGGCCGCATCAGTGGTGACAGCCCGTAAGGGAAAGATACGGATAGTGACAATCGTTAAAAAAGCAGCAATGAGTACCGTACCCAGGAAAACAACGCCCATTACAGAGAGTATCTTTCCCAGTTTCTGCCCGGGATCTACATTGGAGATAGCCGAAGCAATGCTGAAGAATACCAGGGGGATGATCGCAGTAAACAGGATGTTCAGGAAAATATCACCTATGGGCTTAATCACCTCAATACTTTTTCCGAATATCAGTCCCAGTATGCTTCCGGCTATAATACCACCCAATAAAAGCAGTATGCCGCTATAGTTTTTAAATAGTGTTCGCATTATACTGTAATATACATGAAAAAGTACACGTGATACCTATATCTGTCCATTACTTGTTGCACCATATAATAGTATATTTGTTGTATGAACAGGAAGGATTTTCTGGCCGCATTAGCCATATTACCTGTAGGAGGAAAAGTTATGCAACTACAAGAACTGGGGAATATCACCCGTGATTTTAAAAGTACGGTTACTATGCCGGCTATGTTCATAGGGCATGGTAACCCTATGAATGCATTGGCGGATAACGCATTTACCCGCCGGTTGACGGCCATGGGGAAATCCGTGAAAGAGCAGCCCCGTGCTATACTGGCTGTGTCTGCACACTGGCTGACGAGAGGTACACATGTACTGGTATCGTCCAAACCGGAGACCATACATGACTTTGGTGGTTTTCCGCAGGCATTGCATGATGTGCAGTATCCTGCCCCGGGTGCACCGGACCTGGCCAGGGAAACAGCTAAACTGATTACCAGCACCCATGTGGCAGAGGATGATCAGTGGGGCCTGGACCATGGTACATGGTCCGTGTTACGGCATATGTATCCCGACGCAAACATACCGGTATATCAGCTGAGTATTGATTACAGCAAACCACCTGAATATCACTTTAACCTGGCGCAGGAATTAAAAGCATTGCGTAAGAAAGGGGTATTGATTTTAGGGAGTGGTAACATTGTGCATAACCTGCGAAACATTAGTTTTTCAGATACGGCAAAACCGTTCGACTGGGCAGTGGAGTTTGACGAAACGGTAAAAACAAAAATAGAGCAGCGCAGGTTCGAAGACCTGATGCATTATCAGCAGCTGGGAAAAGCAGCAATGATGGCCGTGCCAACTAACGATCATTACCTGCCGCTTTTTTATAGCCTGGGTTTAGCGGAGAAAGATGAGCAGATCAATTTCACATACGAGGAAATACAGAATGGCAGCATCAGTATGCGCTGTTTTCAGATAGGAGAGTAATACCGCATTGGAATGGTCAGATAGGGTTCCCCCGTCTGACCATTTTTTTTACCGGTAATTTAATTGTAGAATTGACATTTATCCTTATATTGCGAGCAGCAGGAATGGCTATATTCGACGTAACGTTATGAGAAACAATGCGATCATATTGCGATCGATTATTACTCTTACATGAATAAAATCATCTTAACATTTCTATAACTTTTTGTATGGCTGCATGCACTCCTGGTAATTTTTGCCGCATGTAGCTAATTCAATAACGTGAACTATAAATCAGCGGAGGTCGAATTCATTCGACCTTCTTCAATTTTATTCTTCCTTTAGCGTGTGGAGTACAGATAGTATCTCCCATTATGGTAACAGGTATTGTATCTCTCACTACGGCTATCTTTCCCATCATTGCCGGCGATGTCAGAGGTATTGTGTTGGGGCTGCAGGATGCCAGTCCGAATACAATTACAATGACCGCTGCTATCTTTTTAAACAGGGGCAGGTTGGAATAAAACACCTGCAAAAGAGTGTCTTCTACCGGCACGTCCAGCTGGCCGGCATTAAAACGTCCGCATACTTTCTGTGTTGCATTCGCATGTAAATAGGCTACAATAGCGGGGGAATCCCAGTCTGTAAAGTCCACCACTGTTTTACTGCATTGAAGGCAATGACGGCCCTGGTCTTCCGGCAACATGTTATTCCAGTTTTCATGGCAGGGGGTAGGAATGTGAATGTATGTTTCCATCTTATAGGTTTTGTAGCAGGATGCAGAAATTCCGGAAATTCCATATTAGCTTTGCAGCATTATGAAAAAGGCTTTTATTTTCGACATGAACGGCACCATGATAGATGATATGGAATATCATGTACATGGCTGGTACAACATCCTGAACGATGATCTGAAGGCCGGGCTGAGCCGGGAAGCGGTGAAAAAGGAGATGTACGGGAAGAACCAGGAGGTATTGATAAGGATCTTTGGAAAGGGCAGGTTTACAGAAGATGAAATGGATACCCTGGCCCTGGAAAAGGAAAGGCGTTACCAGGAGGCTTACCGTCCGCACCTGGAGCTTATAGCCGGACTGAAAGAATTCCTGGACATGGCTGTAGAGCAGGGGATAGCCCTGGGCATAGGTACTGCCGCTATCCCTTTTAATGTGGATTTTGCACTCGATAACCTGCATGTTCGGGATTATTTCCAGACTATCATTACGGCTGATGATGTGGTGAGCAGCAAGCCGGACCCTGAAGTATTCCTGAAAGCGGCTGTTGAACTAGGGGCTGTTCCGGCGGATTGTATCGTGTTTGAAGATGCGCCCAAAGGCGTGGAAGCGGCTGCCAATGCAGGTATGAAAGCGGTTGTCCTTACCACCATGCATACGCGTGAGGAGTTTGCTCAATATGATAATATCATCGCTTTTATTGCCGATTACACGGCCATCACTCCTGAGCAGCTGTTCTGATAGCGGATTTTAGCCACTGCCCACCGGATATTACCATTTTTATACATAATTGTTGTAGAGACATTTATTTTTCTATATTGTGAGGAAATAAACGGTCCGGGTAAATACTGGCAATATCACCGGGGAGTTTTATATTAGCAGAATTAAATACCAGGAAAGTATGACACGTTATTCCCGGCAGACCCGGATGCTGGTAGCAGTAGACTGTATCATTTTCGGTTTCGACGGACAGGATCTTAAATTATTACTCATAAAGCGTGGCTTTGATCCTGAAAAAGGGAAGTGGAGCCTGATGGGTGGTTTTGTACAACCGGAAGAAGCATTGGATGCGGCTGCCGTCCGTACACTGAATAAACTGACAGGGCTGGACGGTGTATATATGGAGCAGCTGGCAGCCTTTGGCACTCCTCATCGCGATCCGATGGAAAGGACTTTGTCGGTAGCTTACTTTGCACTGATAGATATCAATTTGTATAAGCAGCAGCTAACAGACGAATATAAAGCGGAATGGTTCTCCCTGAAAGATATCCCCAAGCTGATATTTGATCATGCTGATATGGTACATGAAGCACAGGCGCGGTTACGTTATAAGGCAGCGATCCACCCGTTGTTGTTCGAGCTGTTACCACCTAAGTTCACGATTCCCCAGTTACAGATCCTGTTCGAAGCAGTATATGATGCAGGGTTTGATAAACGGAATTTCAGCAGAAAGGTATTATCTACCGGTTTACTCGTAAAACAGAAAGAAAAAGAAAGAGCGTCTTCTAAAAGAGGAGCGTTTTACTATAAACTGGATAAGAGAAAGTACAGCGCAAAGTTTCATGCGTTCCTGAACTTTGTTTCTGATCCGGGGAATTTAAGATAATTGATAAGAAGGCTTTCCTGCTGATCGGGAAAATTAAAATATTTTTCATTTTATATAAGCAGGATAAGAAAAAGTTTCATACTTTGTTGCTGATTCGGGAATTTAAAATATTCTGATATACAAAAAGTGTTAGATCAGAAACGTCCTTCGCCGGACGTTTTTTTTACCTGGGTTTTATAATTGTCGATTTGACATGTAATTTATTAACCACTAAATACCTTTGAGATGATCCCTGCCGCCAGGCCGGGGCTCTGCAAAGAGGTCGTACGTTATGGAGAATTCATTTGTAATAGGTGTAGACTTTGGCACCGATTCAGTACGCTCGCTGGTAGTGAATGTGACTACAGGAGAAGAAGTTGGCAGCGCAGTACATTACTACCCGCGCTGGCAAAAAGGAAAGTATTGTGATCCGTCTTCACAGCAATACAGGCAACATCCACTGGATTACCTGGAAGGATTGGAACACAGTATCCGCGAGGCTTTGAAGCAATGCCCCGCAGGAACGGCTGCCAGGGTAAAAGGGATTTCGGTAGATACGACCGGCTCTACTCCGGGTCCTGTAAATGAAGAAGGGATGCCATTGGCATTACTGCCGGAGTTTGAGCATAATCCCAATGCCATGTTCGTATTGTGGAAAGACCATACCGCCAACGAAGAAGCAGCACTCATCAATGAAATAGCTCATAGTAAAGGCACAGACTACACTCAGTATTGCGGAGGCATTTACAGCAGTGAATGGTTCTGGGCCAAGATACTGCACGTGATCAAGGAAGATGCTCCCGTAAGGGCTAAAGCAGCTGCCTGGGTAGAGCATTGCGACTGGATACCGGCTGTTCTCACCGGCAATAATAGCCTGAATACTTTATTGCGCAGCCGCTGTGCAGCGGGCCATAAAGCTATGTGGCATGCTTCCTGGGGCGGACTTCCCCCTGCAGATTTTTTACAGCAATTGCATCCTTTTCTGGCCCGATATGTTAATATGTACACAGACACTGTAGACGCTACCGTTCCTGCTGGTGTTATCACCGCAGAATGGGCCGGGAAACTGGGTCTTCCGGCAGATGTAGTGATAGGCACCGGCGCTTTCGACGCACACATGGGAGCCGTTGGGGGTGGTATCAAACCTTACTCTTTATGTAAGGTGATAGGCACCAGTACCTGCGATATCCTGATTGCGCCAATGGAAGAAGCAGGACACCTGCTGGTGAAAGGTATCTGCGGACAGGTAGATGGTTCCGTAGTACCGGCTACACTCGGCATGGAAGCCGGACAATCTGCCTATGGCGATGTGTTCGCATGGTTACGCCGCCTTATCATGGGGCCTGTTTATTCCTTATTAAATGAAGCAGATGCCCAGAAAATGGAGAGTAAACTATTACCCCATTTATCTGAACAGGCACAGCTACTGCCTTTAAAGAAAGATGATCCGCTGGCACTGGACTGGTTTAACGGCCGCCGTACACCAGATGCAAACCATACGCTGAAAAGCACCGTCACCGGCTTACACCTGGGCGTGGATGCTGCTCAGTTGTTCAAAGCGCTGGTAGAAGCCACCGCCTTCGGTGCGCAAAGCATCGCAGAACGTTTTGTACAGGAAGGGGTACCTATTCATGAAGTGATCGCACTGGGGGGGGTAGCCAAGAAATCAGGTTATGCCATGCAGGTACTGGCAGATGTGATGAACCGTCCTATTAAGATCGTGAACAGCGAAAACGCCTGCGCACTCGGTGCTGCTATGTTTGCCGCTGTTGCCGCCGGATTGTACCCAACCATTGGTGCAGCACAGGAAGCTATGTCTTCCGGCTTCGAAACCGTATGGGAACCAAGAGCACAATATGTTCCTTACTATGCGGAACGCTACCGTAAATTCCAGGAACTGGGTGCTTTCACAGAAAAATTTAATGCATGAGCTATCAATCCATAAAAGAAGCAGCGTACGAAGCCAATATGCAGTTGCCTGCACTGGGCCTGGTATTGTTCACTTTTGGCAATGTCAGCGTGGTAGACCGCAAGGCAGGCGTGTTTGCCATCAAACCAAGCGGTGTACCCTACACGCAATTATCGCCGGACAAAATGGTGATCATTGACTTCGAGGGGCAAACAGTAGAAGGTGTTTTACGGCCTTCTTCCGATACCAAAACACATGCAGTGTTATACAAATACTGGGAACATATCGGTGGCATCGTGCATACGCATTCTACTTATGCTACAGCCTGGGCTCAGGCCCAGCGGGACATTCCTGTCTATGGCACTACACATGCCGATCATCTTACTGTAGATGTACCCTGTGCAGCTCCGATGAGTGATGAAATGATCAAAGGGAATTATGAACATGAAACAGGGTTCCAGATCATGAATTGCCTGAAAGAGAGATCGTTGTCGTACGAGGATGTGGAGATGATCCTCGTTGGTAACCATGCGCCTTTTACCTGGGGCAAAACAGCCGATAAAGCGGTCTACAATGCTGCTGTAGTGGAAGAAGTAGCAAGAATGGCTTACCTCACGGAAAGCATCCGGGCAGATTGTCCCCGGTTGAAAGAATCTCTGATACGCAAACATTTTGAACGCAAACATGGCCCTGATTCCTATTACGGCCAGTAATCTGAAAAAATTCAATAGCATGATACAGTTGAAGCAATTCGAAGCCTGGTTCATTACAGGTAGCCAGCACCTTTACGGAGAAGAAACATTACAGCAGGTAGACGCACATTCTGCGGCTATAGCCAAATGGCTGGATGCATCTCCGGATATTCCCGTGCGCATCGTATTCAAGCCTGTTGTGAAAACACCGGACGAGATCTATCGCATTTGTCAGGAGGCTAATAATGCTCCTAATTGTATTGGGATCATTGCATGGATGCATACTTTTTCTCCTGCTAAAATGTGGATCGGCGGACTGAAAGTATTACAGCGCCCGCTGCTTCACCTGCATACACAGTTTAACCGGGATATTCCCTGGGGAGAAATTGATATGGACTTCATGAACCTGAACCAATCGGCCCATGGCGACCGTGAATTCGGTTTTATGATGTCGCGGATGCGCATGAACAGGAAAGTGGTAGCAGGCCACTGGCAAGACCCTGAAGTAGTGAGTGAGCTGAATATGTGGTTGCGTGCAGCTGCTGGCTGGTTCGACTGGCAAGGTGGTAAGTTTGCCCGTATTGGTGATAACATGCGGCAGGTGGCAGTTACTGAAGGAGATAAAGTAGAGGCTGAATTACAGTTTGGTTATTCGGTAAACGGCTACGGGGTGGGCGATTTAGTGAAGTATGTAAAAGAGGTGAGTGATGCTTCCATTGGAAACTTAGTACAGGAATATGAACAAAGTTATTCATTAGCGGCTTCTCTTCGTAAAGGAGCAGCACAACATGCATCGCTACGGGAAGCTGCCCGTATAGAATTAGGATTACGTGCATTTTTAGAAGCGGGTAATTTTAAGGGCTTCACAGATACCTTTGAAGACCTGCACGGGCTGGAACAGTTACCGGGTATTGCGGTGCAACGCCTGATGGCAGATGGTTACGGCTTTGGCGGAGAAGGCGACTGGAAAACAGCTGCACTTGTACGGGCTATGAAAGTGATGGGTAGCGGTTTACCGGGTGGTAACTCATTCATGGAAGACTACACCTATCATTTTGATCCGAAGAACCGGATGGTACTGGGTGCACATATGCTGGAAATTTGTTCTTCTATTGCAGTAGGTAAACCTTCCTGCGAGATTCATCCTTTAGGGATCGGAGGAAAGGCCGATCCGGTGAGACTGGTGTTTAATGTAGATGCTGGTCCGGCTATTAATGCCTCTGTGATCGATATGGGCAACCGTTTCCGTTTGCTGGTGAATGAGGTGGAAGCCGTGAGACCGGAGCATGAACTGCCTAAATTACCAGTGGCACGTGTGTTATGGAAACCATTGCCGGATATGCGTACTGGCTGTGCGGCATGGATCCAGGCGGGAGGTGCACATCATACCTGTTATAGTCAGAATCTTTCTGCTGCGCATATGCAGGATTTTGCTGATATGGCAGGGATTGAGTATGTACGTATAGCAAAAGACACGGAAATGTATCAGTTCCGCAATGAGCTGCGCTGGAATGAAGCGTTTTATTTGTTGAAAGGATTGAAATAGTCAATATTGTTAAAAATAAAAGAGGTTGTATCATTTTGTGATACGACCTCTTTTTTATTAGAATGGTACCGTTAAACAAAGCTATAATGTGTGCCAGTTCCGCACCAGTTCGTCTACCAGGGATTGCCCCGCAGACCATTCTCCCAGATTGGAATCTGCATTGATATGACCCTTGTTCCCTGCATTTACAAAACGGCTGCCCCATGCGTTGGCAAAGTCGATTGCCCTTTCGGGGCTGGCAAATTCATCATTTGTACTGGAAACAACGATACTTTTAAAAGGCAGTGGAGCCAGCGGTATAGGTGCAAACCCCGACGCTGCTTTTGGAAAAGTCTGTTTTTCTGTGTCGGCGGGTGCCACCAGTAAGGCTCCCCTTATTTTTAATTTTGTTTGTTGTGCCCATTGGGCCAGCGCGATACAACCTAAGCTATGGGCAACGATCACTACATCGGGTCCGGCTTCAGCCACTGCTGTTTCAATTGTATGTACCCAGTCACTCATCACCGGCTCATCCCAGTTTTGCTGCTCGATACGTTTGTAACCTGGCATCTTTTCCCATACACTTTGCCAGTGTTGTGGCCCGGAACCATATAAACCGGGAGCGGTCAGAACATTAACTTCCATAAGAAAAAAACTTTAAGGCATACTTTTATCGGAGATAGATGGCTTATCTAAATTTACGCAAAAAAGAAAAGAAATAACAATGGCACAAACGTTATATGCCTTTCAAACGTAGATTCCTCCGGATCCCTTCATATTTGGACCGCTTAAGAGGAGAGTGGCGGAAGATCTTTTTAAACTCTTCTTCTGTCAATGCTTCCCAGTCTTTCGTACTGAAATTAAGGATGGCAGGTATGGGCGTAAATTCAACTGTTTTATTAGGCTTGGAAAACTTGTTCCAGGGGCATACATCCTGACAAATATCACATCCAAACATCCAGTTCTCAAAACGGTTCTGCATGTTTTCCGGAATCAGCATCTCCTTCAGTTCTATGGTGAAATAGGAAATACAACGACTGCCATCTACAACTCCGGGTTCTACCAGTGCGTCTGTAGGGCAGGCGTCCAGGCAGCGGGTACAGGTGCCGCAATGATCTCCGACAGGACTATCATATTCCAGGGCCACATCTGTAATAAGCGTGGCTATAAAAAAGAATGAACCAGCCTGTTTATGGATAAGATTCCCGTTTTTTCCCAGCCATCCCAAGCCACTGCGCTGAGCCCAGCTCCTTTCCAGTACCGGAGCAGAGTCAACAAAACCACGCCCGTTCACTTCCCCGAACGTTTCCTGCATTCTCAGCAACAGGATCTTTAATTTGGCTTTTATCACCTCATGGTAATCTTTTCCATAAGCATACTTCGAGATCTTTGGAGCTGCCGGATCCTGTTGCTCTTCAGGATAATAATTTAATAATAGTGTGATCACCGATTGGGCATTGTCCACGAGTTTGCGGGGATCAATTCGCTTATCAAAGTTATTCTCCATATAGTGCATGGTGCCATGCATTCCCTTATTCAGCCACGTTTCCAGCCTGCGGGCATCATCATCCAATTGTACGGCACGGGCAATGCCGCATTGGTCGAATCCCAGATCAGCTGCCTGTTTTTTAATGAATGCCGTATAATTTGCCTGGATGTTCATGCGGATGTAAAGTTACTAAAATGAAATGCGGAGATATTAACTTTTTACATACCTTCATGCCATTAACATATACCTATATACTTTATCTGATGCAATTTAAGTCTGTTGTATTCCCTCTGCACCTTCTTATCGGGTGCCTTTTAATGTCTGTTGCTTACTCCCAGGACAAGGATAAGATCAAATTTGGAAAAATAGACCCCAAAGACTTCGAAAAAACAAAGTTTGAGCTGGATACCAGTGCGCATGCCGTTGTGCTGGCAGATATAGGTAGCTCAGAATTTGAATCGGAAAGGGATCATCTGGAAATCCGGGTGAAAAGGACCTGCCGTATAAAAATTGTAGACAAGAACGGATATGATGCAGCTACAGTACAGATTTATTTGTCCAAAAATAACCAGTCGGAAGAAAAGATACTCAATCTGAAAGCCTCTTCCTATAACCTGGAAAACGGAAAGGTTATAGAGACCAAAATGGAAAGTAAAAGTGTTTTTACGGATGAACTGAAAAAAAATCTGATTGAAAAGAAGTTTACGCTCCCTGCCGTAAAGGAAGGAACAATCATTGAGTATACTTACACCTATAGTTCTCCTTTTTATTTTCACCTGGAACCCTGGGCTTTTCAGGGTGAATATCCATGCCTCTGGAGTGAATATTCTGTAACGATCCCTGAATTTTACGACTTTATCTTTCTCCGTCAGGGCTATATCCCTTTTGAAATAAACGGAATCAAGCAGTCGGACAGGCGGACTTATAATATAAGCTATACGCCGGATGGTGGGGCCGGACGTACGGAATATACTTCCATTACGGCCAATATTACGAGCACCAGATGGGCTGCTAAAGATATACCGGCACTGAAAGAACAGGCATATACCACTACACTCAATAATCATATTGCCAAAATAGAATTTCAACTGGCGGCAAAAAGATTCCCGAATTCACCCGTAGAACCTGTAATGAGTACCTGGCCAAAACTGTACGAAACCCTGATGAAGGATGATGAATTTGGCGCAGGGCTGGACAAAAACAATGGTTATATGGGAGATGTAGTAGAAAATCTGACTAAAGGCTGTACAACTGATACTGCAAAGGCAAGGAAGATCTATAATTATGTAAGACAGAATTTCTCCTGTACAGAGCATTCCCGTTTATACATGGATAAATCCCTGAAAACAGTATTTACCTCTCATAACGGGAGTGAAGCAGATATTAATCTCCTGCTGGTGGCAATGCTGCGTAAAGCAAGCCTTGATGCAAATCCTGTGATATTAAGTACGCGGGATCATGGTATCACTTACGAAATGTATCCGCTTATTAACAAGTTCAATTATACAATTGCCAGCGTAAATACCCAAACAGGTACTTACTTTATGGATGCATCGCTTCCCTATCTCGGCTTTAACAGGCTGGATTACCGTTGTTATAACGGACATGCGCGCATTATTTCTCCTGATATCCCTGCTATTATGTTCGAAGCAGATTCTTTAGCAGAAAGGAAAATGACCTATGTAATGCTGATGGGAGATAGTGGTGTTATTAAAGGCTCTTTTCAGCAAGTACCTACCTATTTTGAATCCTGCATGATACGTGAAAAGATCAGTGCAAAAGGGAAGGATGAATATTTTAAACCCCTTGCCAAAGAGTTCGGTATGGAAACAACCATCAGCAACGGGGTAGTAGAAGACCTGGACGATCATGAAGTACCTGTTAAATTAAGCTACGATTTCGTAATGAAACCTGAAGCTGATGGTATGTTGTATATTAACCCCATGTTTACTGAAGCCCAGCGCAGCAACCCTTTTAAATCAGAGGACCGTTTCTACCCGGTAGAAAGGGAAAGTACCCATGATGAAACGTATACGCTGAATATGACCATACCGGATGGATATGAAGTGGACGAACTGCCTAAGCCGGCTATTGTGAGGCTCAATGAAACTGATGGTGTATTCCAGTACCTGGTACAGAAAAATGAGAACCAGATCCAATTGCGTTCGAGGGTAAAACTGAACAAGGCTACCTTTGCTCCCACAGAATACAATTCACTGCGTGAATTCTTTGATATGATCGTGAAAAAACAATCCGAACAAATCGTTCTGAAAAAAATTAAGTAATGTCCCTTTTTAATAACAAACTGTTAGGTATTTTCATCTGTATATTTTACCTGCAAACTGCATTCGCCGGTGATCCGGATTATAATGTCAGCACTATTCCTGCTGCACTGAAAGAAAAAGCCCATGCGGTAAAACGTATGGAAGAACTCATTATCAACGTATCTTCTCCATCTGAACAAAGATCCATCCATCGCTTTGCTATTACCGTACTGGATGCCAGTGGAGATAGATATGCACGCATAGTCCAATCTTATGATAAATTCATAAGTATCCGTTCTATCAGTGGTACTTTATATGATGCAAATGGTAAACAGATAAAACGACTGAAACAAAGCGATGTGGAAGACCTGAGTGGCGTGGGTAGTTCACTGATGACAGATGACCGTATAAAAAAACATTCTTTTCACTATACTATATATCCCTATACAGTAGAATACGAAATAGAAATAAAGATAAACAACACTTTTTATTTCGAAGGGTGGATACCGCAGGAAGGGGAAGAATTTGGTGTTGAAAAGAGTAAGCTGGTAGTAACTGTTCCGCTTGATTTTCCATTACGTTTTAAGAGTTTCCATTATAAAGAAGAACCTGTTATTACAACAGATAAAGACTCGCATACTTACACCTGGGAAGCAAAAGATATCACACCTCTGCCAGTCGAGAATTATGTACCAGCCTGGCACAGGCGTACTACATCAGTTTTACTGGCTCCGGCGAATTATGAAATACAGCACTATAAAGGCAACATGAATACCTGGGAAGAACTGAGCCGCTTTATGTATGCGCTCAATCAGGGAAGAGACCAGTTACCGGATGCTGTAAAACAAACCGTACATCAGTTAACAGATGGCCTGAGCCGGGAAGAAAAGATCAAAAAACTTTATCACTATGTGCAGGAGCATACTCATTATATTAGTGTGCAACTGGGCATAGGTGGCTGGCAAACCTTTGATGCGAATTATGTGGCCAATAACGGATATGGAGATTGTAAAGCCTTGTCTAATTTTACTTGCTCCCTGCTGAAAGAAGCAGGTATACCGGCTTACTGTGTACTGGTAAATAGTGGAAAAGAGCAGATCACCTTTGAAGAGGAGTTCCCATCCAACCAGTTCGACCATATGATTGCCTGTGTTCCCGGTGAAAAAGACACTACCTGGCTAGAATGCACAAGTCAGTATCTGCCGGCAGGTTATCTGAGCAGTTTTACAAACAACAGACCTGTATTGCTACTGACTGAAAAAGGAAGTAAACTGGTACATACACCTGTTTATACTATGGAACAAAACCTGCAGCTACGTAATATAACGGCTACTGTTAATGAAAACGGAGATCTGCAGTTGAGTGCCAATACACATTCTACCTGTTTACAACAAGACTACCTGCAAGCCATGCTGCATGAACTAACCAGGGAAAAACAGCTGGAAGCATTAAAACGTAATTTGCCATTGGCCAGCTATGATGTAAATAAGTTTGAATGTAAGGAACTGGCAGAACGTTTGCCCGCTATAGATGAACTGCTGGAAGTGAATGCCCACAACTATGCAACGATCTCAGGAAAACGCATGTTCATCTCTCCGAACGTTCTCAATAAATCAATCTCCCGCCCGGAACAAAACGGCCCAAGACAGTCTGATGTCCTGAGACGTACTTCATTCCGGGATGCAGACACCGTAAAGATTACCGTACCAGCGGGATATATGCCCGAATCTGTTCCTGCTCCTGTAAACCTGCAAAGCGACTTCGGCACCTATAGTTGTAATACAACTGTAACAGGTAATGTTATCACCTACATCCGTAATATATCAATGAAAGAAGGTCTTTTTCCTGCCGCTTCCTACCCAATGCTGGAAACCTTCTACAATACTATCAATAAAGCAGACAGGGCCAGAGTAGTATTAGTGAAGAACTAACTGAAATTATAGCAGTCTTGCTCCGCTAAATCTGTTAAAAAAGCAGTCTGACATCTTATTTTCTGCCAAATTTGCTCCAGGGATAACCTTGGAGCATGTTTTGTTATTCTTAGGTGTGTTCATTAACGTGAAACAAAATTTACAACACTTATGAATCTTAATAATTTCACCATTAAATCGCAGGAGATCCTGCAACGGGCGCAACAACTGGCATTTAACAGCCAGCATCAGGCCATAGAAACAGGACACCTGCTTAAGAGTCTGTTGGACGACCAGGACAGTTCCATTGATTACCTGCTTAAAAAGAACAACGTAAATGTGAATTTTCTGTCATCCAGACTGGATGATCAAATAGGCAAATATGCCCGTGTAAGTGGAGAGGGAGGACAGGTATTGAGTCGCGATGCCAACACAGCGATGCTGAGGGCTGGCGCCAGTATAAAAGAATTTAAAGACGAATTTGTAAGCGTGGAGCATCTGCTGTTAGGCATACTCGAAGGCAGTGATGATACTGCCAAACTGCTGAAGGATGTAGGGCTTACCGAAAAGGGGTTGAAAGCTGCCATTAAAGAATTACGTAAAGGCAGTACTGTTAACTCCCAGACTGCGGAAAATCAGTATAACTCGTTACAGAAATATGCCAAGAACCTCAATGAACTGGCCCGTGAGGGTAAGCTTGATCCGGTGATTGGTCGTGATGAGGAAATCCGCAGAACCTTACATATCCTTTCCCGCCGTTCCAAGAACAATCCAATACTCGTGGGAGAACCAGGTGTAGGTAAAACCGCTATCGTAGAGGGACTGGCACACCGCATTATCAACGGTGACGTTCCGGAGAACCTGCGTTCCAAAATTATCTATGCTCTCGATATGGGTGCATTGATGGCAGGGGCTAAATACCGCGGAGAGTTCGAAGAAAGACTGAAAGCCGTGATAAAAGAAGTCACCGAAAGTGACGGACAGCTCATTATGTTCATTGATGAAATCCATACACTGATAGGTGCGGGTGCAATGGAAGGCGCTATGGACGCTGCAAACATTCTGAAGCCTGCACTGGCAAGAGGGGAGTTAAGGGCCATTGGCGCTACCACCCTGAACGAATACCAGAAATACTTTGAAAAAGACAAGGCCCTGGAACGCCGTTTTCAGAAAGTGATGGTAGATGAACCCAGTGTGGAAGATGCCATTTCTATCCTTCGTGGATTGAAAGAGCGGTATGAAAGCCACCACCATGTATTGATAAAAGATGATGCGATCATTGCTGCGGTAGAATTATCACACCGTTATATTACAGACCGCTTCCTGCCCGATAAGGCCATAGACCTGATAGATGAAAGTGCGGCTAAGCTCCGGCTGGAAATGAACTCTATGCCGGAAGAGCTGGATGAACTGGAGCGTAGGATCCGTCAGCTGGAAATTGAAAGGGAAGCCATCAAACGTGAAAATGATGAAGTGAAACTGCGCGAGCTGAATGAAGAAATAGCCAGGCTGGGTGAACAACGGAACACCTTTAAAGCAAAATGGCAGGCGGAAAAAGAGGTTGTAGACAAATTACAGAATGCAAAGGCTGCTATAGAAAACCTGAAACAGGAAGCCGAACAGGCAGAACGTAACGGAGATTATGGCAGGGTAGCAGAGATACGCTATGGTAAAGTGAAAGAACAGGAAGAACTGGTAGTGAAGTACACCGCCGAACTGGCAGAGATCTCAACAGACCATAAACGCCTCTTAAAAGAAGAAGTGGATGCAGAAGATATAGCTGAAAATGTGGCCAAGGCTACCGGTATACCTGTACACCGTATGATGCAGAGTGAAAGGGATAAACTGTTAAGACTTGAAGAGGAGCTGCATAAACGTGTAGTAGGGCAGGAAGAGGCTATTATTGCTGTTTCTGATGCTATTCGTCGCAGCCGTGCAGGCTTGCAGGATCCTAAAAAGCCAATCGGCTCGTTTATCTTCCTGGGTACGACCGGTGTAGGTAAAACAGAGCTGGCAAAAGCCCTGGCAGAATACCTGTTCGACGATGATGGAATGATGACCCGTATAGATATGAGTGAGTACCAGGAAAAGCATGCGGTAAGCCGCCTGGTAGGTGCTCCTCCGGGATATGTGGGGTATGATGAAGGCGGACAGCTTACGGAAGCTGTAAGGCGTAAACCTTACTCCGTAGTACTGCTGGACGAGATCGAAAAAGCGCATCCTGATGTCTTCAACATTCTGCTACAGGTACTGGACGATGGCCGCCTGACCGATAATAAAGGTCGTGTGGTGAACTTCAAGAACACCATCATCATTATGACCAGCAACATGGGTAGCCAGATTATCCAGGATAATTTTGAGAAGATCGATGAAGAGAACCGCGAAAAGATAGTTGATGCCACCAAGGCAGAAATAATGGAATTACTGAGAAAGACTATCAGACCGGAATTCTTAAACCGTGTAGATGAAGTGATTATGTTCCAGCCATTATTACGCGACGAGATCAAGGGAATAATTAACATTCAATTACAACAACTGAAAAACCTGCTCGCGCAAAATGGCATAATATTGGATTTCTCAGATTATGCATTAGAGTACCTGGCGATACAGGGTTATGATCCTTCCTTTGGAGCAAGACCGCTGAAACGCCTTATACAGAAAGAGATAGTAAACCTGTTAAGTAAAAAGATACTGGCAGGTGATATTGATAAATCTAAACCGGTATTGATAGACGTGTTTGACGGAGTAGTGGTAATCAGGAATAATCATACTGCATAATGCAATTAAAATAGTTTTAAATACGACGATATACAGTTACAGAATACCCGGACAATTCTTTGTCCGGGTTTTTTATGTATGTTGTTGTCGCATCTTATTTCCTTACATTTGAAACAAAAAAAGATATGGTGGGCGAAAGAGAAAATCACTTTATGCAAATAGCCGTGGAATTATCCCGCAAAGGGATGGAAAGCGGTAACGGAGGCCCTTTCGGAGCTATTGTGGTACGGGGTGATGAAATTGTAGGCAGGGGCTGGAACCAGGTATTAAGTAATAACGATCCTACTGCCCATGCAGAGGTGATGGCTATACGGGAAGCGTGTACGTTGCTGGGTACTTTTCAGCTGGCGGATTGCGAGATATATACGTCCTGTGAACCTTGTCCGATGTGCCTGGGGGCCATTTACTGGGCAAGACCGCAACGGGTCTATTTTGCCAATACAAAGGACGATGCAGCAGCCATTGACTTTGATGACTCTTTTATTTACCAGGAGTTACAGGTGCCACATACGGATAAGAAGATCCCATTAATAGCATTGCCGGTGAAAGAAGCGATAGACGTGTTTAAAGACTGGCAGAAGAAAGGGGATAAGACTTTGTATTAAGATATGAACAGGTATAAAAACGAAAAGGCAGACCGCGTGGTCTGCCTTTTCTATTACCATTGAAGCATTGCGGATTAAGCAGCTTTCTTTGGAGTGTGGTGAGCTTTCTTAGCTGGTTTAGCAGAGTCAGAAGCTGGTTTTTCCATTTTAGCTTTCTTTGCTGGCTTAGCAGGAGCTGCTGGAGTCTGAGCAAAAGTGAAAGCGCTAACACTCATTAATAAAGTTGCTGCAATAAGACTTTTCTTGATGTTCATGATTGTAATTTTTAAGAGTTATTATTTTGTTTATGATTTCTGATGTAAATGTACGCTTGCTGATAACTGTTTTTGGACCGGTTTCGGTGAACAGGGAATAACTGTCGTTGAAAAAGGAAAAAGCAAAGTCAAGGTTTGATTAATGAGATATTATGAATAGGTAATTAAAGCTATATTACAACAGGATGTTGAGTGTTTCCTGCATAGCCTGCATACACAACTGCTTGAGTGTGTTGAACTTATCAGCAATTACCGCTGCATTATAGCTAACGGCATCCAGTGTTTCCATAGGCTCCAGTAAAGGATATAGCCTTGACTCCAGACCAATAAAAGAGATGGTTGTTTTCAGGTTATGCGCAGCGCTGCGGATATCTGCAATATTCTCTTCCGAAATAGCTTTTTTCAATAGTGCAAGATCTTCAGGAAGCTGTGTAATAAACTGTTGCAACATACCGTTCTCAAAATCTTTATCACCTTTGGACAACTGTTGTAAATATTGTAACTGCACGATATTACTATCGCTATCAGCATGATGACCGTTATGGTAAATATATAACTCAGGAGGACTGTTTTTACCGGTAAACACCTGTATCATCCTGTATAATTCATCTTCCCGTATAGGCTTAGCCAGGTATTCATTCATCCCTGCCTGCAAACATTTCTCTCTTTCTCCGGCCATAGCATGTGCCGTCATCGCGATGATAGGGATGTTGGAATGCAGTTCACTACGGATCTTCCTGGCAGCAGTATAACCGTCCATTTCCGGCATCTGTATATCCATCAGCACAAGGTCAAAATGATTTTTAGAGAGCGCATTAATAGCATCCTGCCCGTTCGTTACCAGTTGATAATGCAGCTGCCTGTTACCCAGTAAATGACGCAGCAGGTCCTGGTTCATCTTGTTATCTTCTGCTACCAGCAGCCGTATATCCGGTTGCTGCGGCAGGATGAAATTTTCCTGCGAATAGCCGTCGCCGTTCTCCGGTAACATTTCTCCTAATGTATAAGGTAATTCTACTTTAAAGCTGCTGCCTTTACCCGGTTCACTTTCAACGATCAAAGCCCCATGCTGTAATTCTACCAGTTGTTTTACGATGGTTAGCCCAAGCCCGGTGCCACCGTATTTACGGGTAGTATCGGCTTCTGCCTGGTTAAAACGATCGAAGATGGCAGAGAGTTTATTGGCGGCAATACCGATGCCGGTATCGGTAACTGTAAATAACAACCGTACTGTCTGATCTATCGCACCCAGTTTGCTTACCGTTATGCTCACTTTCCCCTGGTGGGTGAATTTGATGGCATTATTGGTAAGGTTCACCAACACCTGTGTCAGTCGCATGACGTCTCCATAAAGGATATCCGGTACTGTATCTTCGATCTCCACGCTCAAAGACAGCTGTTTCTCTGTAGCCTTGGGCTGGAACATCGTTTGCAGGGAATGTAACATTCCCCGCAGGCTGAATGATACAGGTTCCAGCCGCATCATGCCTGATTCTATTTTAGAAATATCGAGTATATCGTTAATGATATCCAGCAGGGTCTCTCCGGCACTATGAATGGCAGTTACATACTCCCTGGACTTCTCGTTCATGGGTTGTTGTTGCAGCAGGTTGGTAAAGCCCAGCACTGCATTCATGGGCGTACGTATTTCATGGCTCATATTGGCCAGGAACTGGTCTTTGATGGCCGTCAGTTTTTTCTCCTGCTGCTGCGACTGGTCCAGTGCATCTATCAGTTGTTCCTGTTTATGGATCCTGCCGATAATATATAGGAAGGCCAGTATGCTTGAAATGCAGGCAAACACCATCATGATGGTGCCCCAGTTCTGTGCTTTCTGGCCGCTGGTGTCTATGAGATGGGTGGTACGGTTTACTTCCGTTTGCCGGGTAGTATCAAGCTGGCGTAGAATACCGTTAATGGCTTCCCCCAGCCGTTTACCCTTTTGCGCATTGATGAGTCTTTCAGCAGACCATTTCCCATGGCTGTAGAAGGAGTCGAGCACGGCAATATTAAACCGGTTTTTTTCTTCAACCAGGTAGTTTAGCTGGGTGAGCAGTTTTTCTGTACTATCGTTGAGAATAAGTTTATTGATCTCTTTGAGATCGGCCTTGATAACGGCTACTTCAGCTTCAATGCCGGTGATGTTAAGTGTATCCTGGGAGATGACAGTACCTCTTACTTTACTGTCTGTTTTAGCGATGCTGGTTTGCAGCTTCTGGAGTTCGTTCTTTACGTTGAGCTCATTCAGTAACTGTTCATTACCGGTGATCAGTTTACGTATATTCTGGGTAGAGTTAAACTGCAGCACAATAAATAATACCATGCCTGTTATGAACAGGCCTAACAGGTAATATTTAATTTGTTTAGGCTGCATAGAGATTAGATAATGGTTAGGCGGAAAGCAGAGTAAGATAATAACGAACGATCAATCGCGGATTACAGTGGGTATATTACCCAGGGTAATTCGCGATTGATCATTTGCAGAGGTAATTAAACCTTATTTAGCTTTCGGAGCTGTAGTTGCTGCTTTCTTGTGACCTTTGTGGTGATGTTTGTGATGATGCTTTGGTTTTGCAGTTTGTTCAGTTTTAGTAGCCTGTTTAGCTTTAGCAGCTGGTTTAGCAGCAGAAGCGAAAGTAGCGGTACCAACTAACAGCATGGCAGCAGCCATCATTATTCCTAACTTTTTCATTGTAGTGTTTTTTATTTTGTGATTGATTAGTATGATGACCTAAAGGTACATTTACATAACACCCGAATCAGTCACAAGTTGTTTAAAAGGCATTAGCGATCGTCGGAAAAGGAAAAACTGTCGTTTTGGGTCGTTTACAACAGGTTTAACCTGCTGTTAAGTGCTGATCTGTAAGCATCTGCAACAGGAACCGCGTTCTTCAGGATCACGATAGTACCATCCTCAATCGCCTCTATTTTGTCCAGTGCCACTATATAGGAACGATGAACACGCATAAAACGGCCGGGAGGCAGTTTCTCTTCCACCGCTTTAAGAGTGGTATGAATAGCATAATATTTTTGTGGAGTATGGAGCTTTACATAGTCGCCCATAGCTTCCAGGAACAGGATCTCGTCTATTCTGACACGTTTCAGCACGCCGTTATCGCGTATAAAGACAAATTCATTGCCGGATACCTGGAGGTCCTGCGACTGCGCTTCGTAGATTTCACTGGCCCTTTCAATAGCCTGGATAAAGCGGGCCGGATTTACCGGTTTTATGAGGTAATCTGCCACATTCAGCTCAAAGGCTTCTACAGCATAGTCTTTTTTTACAGTAGTGAAGATGATGACAGGTGCTTTTCTGCCCAGGTTACGGGTCAGTTCTATGCCACTCATGCCCGGCATTTCAATGTCCAGCAACAGGAGGTCTATCTTTTCTTTCTGTAACAGGTTGTAGGCTTCTATAGCACTGGCACATTCGCCCAGTACATGCAGTTGTTCTACGTGGCTGGCCAGTTGCTTCATTGCAGTGCGGGCCATTTTATTGTCATCAACAATCAGGCAGTTCATATGTGCAAATATAATGAAACATCGTCCCTAAGATGGCGGTACCGGCAGATTATAATTTGCTTAAAAAGATTATTCTAACTATAAAATATAACACATATTAAATATCTTGCAATTTCTAAAAGGTCTCGATTGAAACAGCTTAACCGGCTAATACTGTTCATTTCCTGTTTATTCCTGCTGCAGACAGTGCAGGGGGAGAAACACAGTATTGTTTGTTCAGCACATGAACGCCTTGTTAAAAGCACTCATCCCGGTATCAAGGCCCTTTCTATAGGAGAGAAACGGCAACGGTTCTTTTACCGCACAAAAGCCCTGAACGACTTCCATGAACAATGCTTCTTTGTTTCAAGTATCAGGCTCAGGTCCCATTACGTATTTATCTGTCCTCATTATAAAAGCTACACCCGTTCCTACAGCAGTGTAGCAACCTCCCTCAATCAGTGGAGAGGCCCGCCAGCAGCCTGATCTCACATCTCTTTATCCATTTTATTTTCTTAAACATATTCCGTCAGTATGCGATGTAACATTACTGCAGGAACGTGGGTGATATTGCTATGCCTTGTCGTAGGTTTTATCCCCTGTTCTTTTGCGCAATTACCATTGCAGCAGGCTATAACGCTTACGCTGCAACACTATCCGGCTTTAAAAGTTAAAAAGTCATTATCTGAAGCGGCAGGAGCTCATACAACCGATATAAAACACCAGTGGTGGCCTTCTGTGAAAGTTTTAGATGAAGTGAATGCAGGCACCGATAACGGTATATACGGATCTTATTTTCCCATGAGTACCATCCCTTCCACTTCCGGAGGTATAAGAGAGGGTAATCGATCAGATGTAATGAGCGGCAATATTGCCTTGGCGCAGATGCAGTGGGAAATATACAATTTCGGGGCTTACCGGAGTAAACGTGAAGAAGCGCAGCAACAACAGAAGGTATATAATGCAGATGCGGATATTACCGCTAATGACCTCATGGTTTCCGTTATCCAGGATTATATAAGAATGTTACAATACTATGCGCTGATGCGTATCCAGGCCGATAATATTGCCCGTACAAAATCAGTACAGCAGGCGGTAACAGTAATCGTATTACATGGTCTGAAACCCGGGGTAGACAGTTCCATTGCTGCTGCCGAACTATCTAAAGCCAGATTGAATTACCTGGATATGCAGAACGGGTATAACCAGGTACGTATGCACCTGGGTATTTTAACCGGCTTGGACAGTACGGCGATACAGCCGGACACCCTTTATAACAGCGGCTTACTGCAACTATTGGAAAACGCTTCCGATACTGCAACCATACAGCCGGAACATCCGGCTCTGCAATACTATAATGCGCTACTCAATCAGCAGAAGAAACATGAGGATGTGATCCGTAAGGATGCCCTGCCAAAAGTATCCTTGATGGCAGCCGGATGGATGCGGGGGTCCAGTATGCAATACAATGATATCAGCAAGCCTTTCTTAAGCGGGACCGGCTACAGCCGTTACAATTATCTGGCAGGCATAAGTATCGCTTACAACTTCACAGATATCGGTCATACACGGGATAAAATGCGGGAGCAACGCATCCGTACCCAGGCAGCAGAAAACCAGCTGGAAGCGTCGCATACTTTACTGGACAACCAGCTGATGCAGGCTCAGATAGATATCCGTACAGCGATGGCCAAGCTGCAGGAAATGCCGGCCCAGCTGAATGCGGCCAGGGCCGCTGCGATGCAGAAAATGGCGCTGTACAGGGGAGGGCTTACCAACATCATTGAAGTAACCAATGCCCTTTATGTATTGAACCGTGCAGAGACAGACCTGGTACAGACACATAACGCAGCCTGGCAGGCACTTTTCATGCAGGCATTTGCCAGCAATCACATTCAGCAGTTAGTACAAAACTTAGAATCCGCTAAAAAGTAAATTATGTCATTAGTATCTACTGCGCTGAAAAGACCTTTGTCCGTGGTCGTACTGACCCTGGGCCTGTTCCTTTTTTCAATACTGGCAGTTATCAATATACCCATAGATATTTTTCCAAAACTGAACCTGCCAACTATTTACGTGATAGAACCCTACGGGGGAATGTCCCCCCGGCAGATGGAAGGCTTTTTTGCTACCCGTTTACAGGATCAGTTCCTGTATGTAAATGGTATCAAAAACATCAGCAGTAAAAATATCCAGGGCCTCACCATGATCAAACTTACTTTCTATGAAAGTACCAATATGGCAGAGGCTTCCGCTCAGGTAGCCTTACAGGTAAACCGGGCAATGAACTTCTTTCCTCCGGGGGCCGCACCACCGCAGGTAGTGCGTTTTGATGCCTCTTCACTACCCGTTGGGCAACTGGTATTCAGTTCTCCCTCACGATCGCTGAAAGACATTTATGACCTGGCTAATACGCGTATCCGGCCTATGTTCGCATCTGTGCCCGGACTCTCAGCACCTCCTGCATTTGGTGCCAATGCCCGCTCTGTGGTAGTGAATATCACTCCCGACCGTCTGCGTAGTTATAATCTGAGTGCAGACCAGGTAGTGGAGGCTATCGCAAAGAATAATGCGATGACTCCTTCGGGTAATATCCGGATCAACAATAAAATGTATCTCACAACCATCAATTCACTGGAAAAAGAAGTGAAGGATTTCGGGGATATTCCGATCACTACGGATGGCAATGCAACCGTATTCGTAAAGGATGTGGCGAACGTAGCCGATGCTGCTGACGTGACAGTGGATTATGCACTGGTGAATGGGAAACGCTCTGTATATATGCCTGTTGTGAAAACAGCGGATGCATCTACCTGGGAAGTAGTGAAACAATTGAAAGCAAAACTGCCGGAAATGCAAAGCCTGTTGCCTGAAGATACAAAGATCACATATGAGTTCGACCAGTCCGTTGCAGTAATCAATGCGGTGAAAGGGTTAATGACTGAAGGTATACTGGGCGCTATTTTAACCGGTTTGATGGTGTTACTTTTTTTAGGCGATTTAAGGAGCTGCCTGGTGGTGGTAGTAACAATACCAATTGCTATATTATGTGCTGTACTTGGGTTACAACTCGCCGGACAAACCATCAACCTGATGACCCTGAGCGGTCTTGCATTGGCCATAGGGGTATTAGTTGATCAGGCTACAGTAACGATAGAAAATATCCATCAGCACCTGGAAATGGGCAAATCCAAACGGCAGGCTATCTATGATGCCTGTGAAGAGATCTCCTTCCCGCTCTTACTCATCCTGCTTTGTATCCTCGCGGTGTTTGCACCTTCGATCATTATGACAGGTGTGCCGAAAGCAATGTTCTTACCCTTGTCTCTTTCAATAGGGTTTGCGATGATCGCTTCCTTCTTTGCTGCACAAACACTGGTGCCGGTAATTGCCAACTGGTGGCTGAAAGAAGAAAAGTTCCGGTACCATCACGGACAGCCGCATGCCCATGCAGGCCTTGCCCTTGATCAGGAAGAAATCGATGAGGTAAATATTCATTTGAAAGATCAGCAGGAACACCCTGAAAAAAACAGTGGCTTTGAGCGCTTCAAATCATGGTTTATCCACACCCTGGAAATGTTAGGCAAACGTTCTGCTTTAGTTATTACAATGTATGTGATCATTGCATTCGGCGCCGCTGCTACTTGTTATGTAGTAATAGGTAAAGACCTGATGCCGCATATTAATACCGGGCAATTCCAGCTGCGCCTGCGCGAGCCGGATGGCACAAGACTGGAACGTACAGAAGAAAAGGTACACCAGGTATTACAACTGATAGACAGTACCACCGATGGAAATGTTGCTATCAGTTCTGCTTACGTGGGATTGATTCCCAGCAGCTTTGGTTCCAGTAATCTGTACGTGTTCAATGCAGGTACACATGAAGCGGTATTACAGGTAAATCTTGATGAAAATTACAAAGTGAATATCGATGTATTAAAAGATCAGCTGAGGCATACCATCGCTGCGCATTACCCCGAACTACGCGTTTCTTTTGAGCCAATAGATATGACGGAAAAGATCATGAGCCAGGGGGCTGCCACTCCCATTGAAGTACGTGTAGCCGGGAAAGATATGCAGCAGATCGAAAAGTATGCTACACAGTTGACCGGCAGATTAAAACAGATCGGTTTCCTGAGAGATGTACAGATCGCACAGCCTTTACATTACCCGGTTATCAATATCAATGTAGACCGCTTTAAAATAGCGCAAATGGGGCTGAATATTTATCAGGTTGCCCGTTCTGTTACTGCATCTACCTCTTCCAGCCGTTTCTCCGAAAAGAACCAGTGGCTGGATGAGAAAGGCGCCTACACTTACCAGGTACAGGTGCAGATACCGGAATATAGCATGCAAACAATTGACGATCTGAAAGAAATTCCCCTGGTAAAAGGACAACAAAGGCCTGTACTGGGAGATGTAGCTACATTCTCCAACAGTGAGATGCCGGGAGAATACGACCGTGCCGGCCCCCGTCGGTTCCTGACCGTAAGCGCCAACATTAATGGTAAAGATCTGGGAACTGCTACTGCTGCGGTACAAAAAGAAATTGATGAACTGGGCCCACCTCCCAGAGGTTTAAAAACAGAGGTAAAAGGGAGCTCCAGCCTGCTACTGGAAACGTTAGACGGATTACAGAACGGACTGATGCTGGCAATAGTTGTGATCTTCCTTTTATTGGCGGCAAATTATGAATCTTTCAAACTGAGTTTTGTAGTACTTGTTACCATTCCGGCCGTAATAGCGGGATCACTGATCATGTTACTGCTCACGGGATCTACGCTCAATCTGCAATCCTATATGGGGATGATCATGTCCACAGGCGTATCGGTGGCCAATGCGATCCTTATTGTAACGAATGCAGAGAAACTGCGGATGGAATACCGCGATGCATACAAAGCAGGCATTATTAGTGCAGGGATCCGTTTACGGCCTATTCTCATGACCAGCCTGGCCATGATTGCAGGTATGGTACCAATGGCTTCCGGTATGGGTGAATCAGGAGACCAGACAGCTCCCCTGGGGCGTGCCGTAATAGGAGGACTGATCGCTTCAACGCTGGCGGCTTTGTTCATATTACCATTGGTGTATGCCGCCATACAGCGCAAAACCACCTACAACTCTCCATCATTAATGCCGGAAAACAATATTGCAGACAATAAAATATCCATTACTCATGTATAAAATGATCCTGATAACAGGTTGCACAGTGGTGATACTGGCCGCCTGTAATTCCGCATCTCCAAAAAAGATAAAAGAGAGAAAAAACGCTGCCGGAAAATACACACTTACAGAAGTAGTGAAAGAACCGCTTTCTTCCAGTTTACAGTTACCTGCGGTACTGGAAGCTTATCAGAAAGTAAGCATCTATCCGCGGGTAAATGGTTTTGTGAGATCAGTAATGGTAGACAGGGGCAGTATTGTAAAGAAAGGACAATTATTACTGGAACTCGATGCACCTGAAATAATTCAGCAATATTATGCAGCTCAGTCTAAATATTTACAAGCCAAAGCCATCTATGCCAGTTCCAAAGATAACTATGAACGTACTGTTGCTGTGAGTGAAACACCGGGTACTATTTCACCGCATGATGTAGAAGTCGCCAATGCACGCATGCTGGCAGACAGCGCCATTATGAACAGTGAACTGGCCAACTTCCGGGCGCTGGAAGCTACCCGTAATTACTTAACGGTTACCGCCCCGTTTGATGGTGTGATCACAGAACGCAATATACATCCCGGTGCACTGGTGGGGCCAGCTACCGGTGCAGGCGGAGTACCTATGCTGATGCTGGAACAGGAAGACAAACTGCGCCTTGTTATGCAGGTCCCGGAAATGTACAGTGCACAGTTATCAGATAGCAGGCAGGTAGATTTTCATGTAAATGCCCTGCCGGGAGAAAATTTTAAAGGGAATATCAGCCGCCAGGCAGGATCGCTGAGCGACCGGTTCCGTTCCGAAGCTGTGGAAGTTGATGTACAAAATCCACAACACCGGCTTAAACCGGGCATGTATGCAGAAGTGGTCATTCCGGTAACCGGTTCGGTACAGGCGCTGGTGGTGCCAGGCAGCGCTATCGTTACTTCTACAGAAAAGAAATACGTGATAGCCGTAAGGAATGGTCATACACATTGGGTAGATATACAGGAAGGAAACAGGCATACGGATTCCACTGAAGTGTTCGGCAGTTTAGTGCCCGGAGATAAGGTGATACTACAGGGAACAGATGAGATCAAAGATGGTATCAGTATAGAATAGGCAATATTTTTGCACCTGTTGTTTAAAACTTGACCATGAAAAAAACAACAGGTGCAAAACGTGCTATCAAAGCGGTAAAGCGTGAAAATGCTGCGAATGTTCCTGCCGCCAAAGCTGCCCGCAAAAAAGAGTTCAATGACGACAATAACAATACCCTGGAAGGGTATGATGAAAATGAATATGACAGTAAGGACAAAGCCGATGCAAAAAGGAAAAAAGTATAACTTTTATTTCTTGGGAAGTAATACCAGGCCAACGCCGAATGTTTTCCACTCAGCATCATAATTAGGCATCACCATTACATTCATAGAAGATTTAGGAGCAAATACCTTTTGCAGCTTAGGATAAAGGAAATAAGCCGCTTTGGTACTAAGGATACCGATACCGGCACCTGCTACCACATCATTCAGCCAGTGACGGTTATTATACATGCGCAATGCACCAGTAGTAGCAGCTACTGCATAACCAGCAATACCATACAACGGACTTACATCCTTGTATTCCATCCGCATAAACTCTGCTCCCATAAAGGCAGTGGCAGTATGGCCGGAAGGAAAGGAATTATAGGTGCTGCCATCCGGTCTTAAAACATGTGTGCTGTTCTTCAGAATTCCTACAGTGCTGGACATCAGCAGGGTAGAAATACCCAGGATAATGGTACGGTCACGGAAATTATGTTCTCCTTGAATACCAGCCAGGTTTAATGCATATACACTCAATGCAGGGACATATTCCAGGTAATTGTCTATATGAGTAGAGAAATTCGGATGGTCCTCTCTCAGTTCAGCTTTGGTAGTATGATTCAATGACTGAAGGGTAGGGTTCTTCAGTGCCCAGAACCCATAACCGATAAACAGGACAGGTATGGTCATACCCGCCACTGTAGGGCGATAATCTTTCACAGCCGCAGGCCTTGTACGGAAAAGGTTTGTATCAATAACCGGAACAGTGTGAAGATAATTGGCAGGCAGTAAGGTAGTATCTGCAGGCAGGGATGAAGCAGTTGTGGAATTCAATATAAACAATTGTAAGCAAAGCGTATATGATAGTATTTTCATTTAGTACAGCTTGATTAAAGCAAAATTGCAGTAACATTCTAAAGACTTTCTGAAGATACACATAAGAAAATGTTAATCTTTAGCACTAACATGTTATATTTGTTCCTATACCAGGAAATGGTGTCTTCCTGCACAAGAACCGTCCGGGCGCTCAAAAGCCGGTCTGATGGCGCCTACAAATAGTAACGGATGCTGCTGTAAAGAAGCATCATATTTTTTATTTGTAGGTTATGAGATCAATCAGACAGTCATTAGAACAATTCACGATCGCTTATCAGCTTATCCGCTGGACTATCATCATCATCCCCGTATCAATTATCATAGGCTCACTGGTAGCCCTTTTCCTCTGGTTACTGGAATTTGTGACCCAATACCGTTATCATCATCAATGGTTATTATACATCCTGCCCATAGCAGGTATAGGTATCTATTTCATTTACAAGCTATTCGGTAAGAATTCCGAAGCGGGTAATAATCTCATTATGGATGAGATCCATCAACCGGGAGGAGGAGTACCCGCCCGTATGGCGCCTTTAGTATTATTTACCACTATTGTTACCCATCTTTTCGGGGGCTCTGCCGGCCGGGAAGGTACTGCTGTACAGATAGGAGGCAGTATGGCACAGCTCCTGGCCCGCTGGATGCGTTTAAAGCCTGCAGATGTACGCATCCTGCTGATGACAGGGATAGCTGCCGGATTTGGGGCGGTATTCGGTACCCCGCTCACAGGGGCGGTATTTGCCCTGGAAGTACTGGCTATTGGCGTTATCCGCTATGATGCCCTGATCCCCTGCCTGATCGCTGCGATCTTTGCTGATTACGTTTGCAGCGCCTGGGGTATCCACCATACCCACTACCAGATCCTGTTTAACGATCCCCAACATTTTGACCCCTTGTTACTGGCAAAAGTAATCATCTGTGGTGTAGCTTTCGGACTGGCCGGTTTTGCCTTTTCCACCTGCATGCATAACATAAAGAAATATGCTAAACAGTATATCCGGCCTGCCTGGCTTATACCTGTTGCAGGGGGAATGATCATCATTGTACTCTGCCGGATACTGGGAACGTATGATTACACCGGGTTAGGTGTCACATCTGCCGATCCTGCCGGTATCAGTATCATTAATACTTTCAAAGGTGGTTACATTCCCACCTGGGCATGGCTGTGGAAATTATTGTTCACGGCTATCACACTGGGAATGGGGTTCAAAGGAGGAGAGGTAACTCCGCTGTTCTTCATCGGCGCCACTTTGGGGTATACATTGGCAGTATTACTGGGCGCTCCCACAGACCTGTTTGCCGGGCTTGGTTTTATTGCTGTATTTGCAGGAGCCACCAATACACCTATCGCCTGTACGTTAATGGGAATAGAACTTTTTGGCACGGAGCATGCGTTGTATTTTGCCGTGGCATGTTTTACGGCTTACTATTTCAGCGGGCATGCAGGTATTTACAGTGCACAGCGTATAGAAGTTCCAAAGAAATAATTTCATCTTCATATTAATTTGTTAAAACTCATGAAAGCTATTGCAGTTTCTAAATTTAAAGATGCTCCTGAAGTAATGGAGCTCCCTGTGCCAGCACTGAGACCAGGTATGCTGTTGATACGTGTAGCCGCAGCAGGTATCAATCCATATGACTGGAAATTGGTAGACGGTATCATGGATGGGCACATGAAACACCAGTTCCCGCTTATTATGGGAAATGATGCTGCCGGCACTGTAGAAGCAGTGGGAGAGGGGGTAACCCGTTTCAAAGCAGGTGACCGCGTTTATGGTCAGTTTATCCATTCTCCTATTGGTGAAGGTAGCTACGCTGAATATGCCATTGTACCGGAAAAAGCATTGATCTCTAGTCCACCTAAAAAGGTATCCATGCTGGAAGCTGCTGCGATACCGACTGCAGGTATGACAGCACAGCAACTCATAGAAAGATCCGGATTGAAACATGAACAGGTCCTTTTACTGGTAGGCGCCACCGGTGGTGTTGGCTCTTTTGTAATACAACTTGCAACGATGCAGGGCATTTATGTCATTGCTACCGTAGGTGATGAAGAAGGCGTAGAACGGGTAACTAAGTTGGGTGCAAAAGAAACCATCAACTACAAAAAATTATCTGTAGAAAAACAGATCAAAACAAAATATCCTGATGGGGTAGATGGATTGATAGATGTGGCCAGTAACCCTGATGCATTTAAAACGATGAGTGGTTTGGTGAGAAAAGGCGGGGTTGCATTAACTACTGCTTTTGTTGCTGATGATAATGATCTGAAAGAAAAAGGACTTACCGGTGGTAACTTTGAAATGAAAGGTACGGTTGCTACGCTGGATGCTTTAACAGATGCTGTTGATAGTGGCCTGTTACGTGTACCGGTAGAACAGGTGATTAGCCTGGAAGAAGTACCGGGGGCGATCGCATTAAGCCGCCAGGGAAAAGGCAAAGGGAAAACAGTGATTAAAATTGACTGATTCAGTTTGATTTTTATTGCAACTCTTTCAACTTTTTAAAGGTGACCAAAAAAGCCTGGTTAAAATATCCCTCAATAAGTTTTGTCAGGAGCCTGAACTTGCTATAAAACAGGGAATTTGTCAGACCTTTTTTGGTCACCTCAAAAAAAACTTTACATCAATTTTTATCCTTCTGTATAATCACTTGCGATATTCAGCTTCTCTAACGCACCTGCGTCTAAATTCAACTGCGTTGCTTTAAATAATTCATTCAGCTGCTCTATTTTAGTCGCGCTTACAATAGGTGCTGTTATCCCCGGCCTTTGTACCAGCCACGCAATAGCCACACTCGCAGGCGTGGTATGATAACTCTTCGCTACTTCATCCAGTGTATCTAAAATATTCTGACCGCGTTCATCTAAATAACTCAATGCCTTCTGACCGCGCGGGCTCTTGGCCGCATCCTCCTTAGTCCTGTATTTCCCGCTCAGAAAGCCACTTGCCAGCGAATAATAACTGATTACACCCAGGCCATACTGTTGGGTAATAGGCTCATACTCTTTCTCAAATTTCTGACGATCATACAGATTATATTCCGGCTGTAATGTCTCATACCTTGGATACCCGTATTGTTCACTGGCATTCAGCGATAACATTAACCTCTCCGGACTCATATTAGAAGTGCCGATAACACGGATTTTCCCTGCTTTGATCAACCTGGAATATGTTTCAAGCGTAGCTTCCACAGGTGTAGAAAGATCATCAAAATGCGTTTGATAAAGATCAATGTAATCCGTCTGTAAACGGCGTAAAGAATCTTCAATCGCTTTCTCAATATATTGCGGAGATAAGCCCTTTTTATCGGGGGCCATTTCAGCACCCACTTTAGTTGCAATCACCACTTTATCGCGCTGGCCGCTTTTCTTCAGCCATTTACCAATAATCGTTTCAGAGTCTCCTCCCTTATTACCAGGAATCCATCTGGAATACACATCTGCTGTATCTATCAGGTTAAAGCCTGCTGCCACAAATGCATCTAATAATTTAAATGAGGTTGCTTCATCTGCTGTCCATCCAAAAACATTTCCACCAAATGCCAATGGAGCTACTTTTAACTGTGATTTACCTAGTTGTCTTTGTTCCATTATAAATGATTTTAGTCGCTTTATTGCAGCAAAAGGGATACCAGATATGACGTAAAAAAAATACCGTAACTTTGCACCTCCTATCACGTCCCTGTTATCTGTACTACCAATACCCGGGGCAGTATTCTTTCCCGTACTAATTTAAGGAGTGTTTTTTGTAAGTGCATTCTATTACATAGGGCAGGCATTGCTAATAGCCTTGATTTTTTGATTTAAAGACAACTGCATTATGAGTAAAACCATTATTGTATCTAACAGGCTGCCGGTAAAGATTACAGAAAAAGAGGGAGAGTACCTGTTAAATCCGAGTGAGGGTGGTTTAGCCACAGGACTGGGCTCCATTTACAGGCAGGGGTATAATATCTGGATAGGATGGCCAGGAATAGATGTTCATGAAGATGCTCAACCCGGTATCAGAGAACAATTAGGAGAGATGAACCTCATGCCGGTTTACCTGACACAGGAAGAAATTAATAATTATTACGAGGGATTTTCTAATGAAGTATTGTGGCCTGTTTTCCACTACATGTCCGTTTATGCCCGATATGAACAGGTATATTGGGATTTTTATTACCAGGTAAACAGCAAGTTCAGAGATATCATATTGCAGGTGGCAGAACCAGGCGATGTAATCTGGATTCACGACTACCAGTTATTACTGTTACCTGGTATGGTCCGTAGTTCTTTACCAGACGTTGCGATCGGTTATTTCCAGCATATCCCATTCCCTTCTTTTGAATTATTCCGCTTAATACCCTGGCGTGTAGAAATACTGGAAGGTATGTTAGGCGCGGATTTATTAGGCTTCCATACCTTCGATGACAGCCACCATTTCCTGAATGCTGTGACCCGCCTGTTACCGGTGAATGCATCGTCTAACGTGGTACTGGTAAACGACAGGGCCGTAGTAGCTGAAACATTCCCTATGGGAATAGACAATAACAAATTCGAATTACTGTCCGGTGATCCTGAAGTACTAAAACAACTGGAAAGCTTACGCGAGAATTTTCAGCATACGCATATGGTACTATCGATAGACCGGCTGGATTACAGCAAAGGTATCATTCAACGGCTGGATGCATTCGAATTATTCCTGCAACTATACCCGGAATATATTGAGAAAGTTGTATTGTATATGATCGTGGTCCCTTCCAGGGACACTGTTCCGCAATATAAAGAACTAAAGGAAACAATAGACAGGATGGTGGGTGGTATCAACGCCCGTTTCCGTACCATGAACTGGCATCCGGTAAATTATTTCTACCGTTCGTTCCCGGTAGAAACATTATCCGCATTATACAACTTTGCCGATGTAGCGCTGGTAACACCTATGCGCGATGGAATGAACCTCGTGAGCAAGGAATACATTGCCAGCAGGATCAATAATACAGGTGTATTAATCCTCAGTGAAATGGCCGGTGCTTCTAAAGAACTTATAGATGCATTAATAGTAAATCCCAATAATATCGGGGCTATTGCTCGTGCATTGTACGAAGCGCTGAACATGCCGGAAGAAGAACAGGTCCGTCGTATGAAGTCTATGCGGCAGGTAGTTTCCAAATTCAACATTGCTCACTGGGTAAAACTATTTATGACCCGCCTGCAGGAAGTAAAGCTCATGCAGCAATCCATGCTGGCCCGCCGCATGAGTATCGACATGCAGAAACATGTATTGAGAGATTACAGGGCAGGCACCAAACGTGCTATTTTCCTGGATTATGATGGCACACTGGTAGGCTTTAATACAAATATAGATGCGGCCTCGCCGGATAAGGACCTATACCAGTTACTTAACGATTTGTGCAATGATCCGCACAACCAGGTGGTCATGATCAGTGGACGTAACCATGAAACACTGGAGCAATGGATGGGGCATCTGCATCTGGACCTTATTGCTGAACATGGCGCCTGGCAAAAGAAACAAGGGGAAGAATGGCAGAAGTTACCCGGCCTCACAGACCAATGGAAACAGGATATACAGCCCATACTCGAAACATTTACAGATCGTACCCCCGGTTCTTTCATAGAAGAAAAGAGCTTTTCCCTGGTATGGCATTATCGTAAAGTAGAATCAGGATTGGGTGAATTACGTGCAAATGAGTTGATGAATACATTGCGTTACTTCACCAGTGATATCGGATTGCAATTATTACCCGGAGATAAAGTAATAGAAATAAAGAATGTAGAGATCAATAAAGGGAAAGCTATACTGGCCTGGATGCAGGATAGAGAATTTGAATTTAAACTGGCTATCGGCGATGATTATACGGACGAGGATATCTTTAAAGCACTACCGCAGGATGCCGTTACTATTAAAGTAGGCAGCCAGGTATCTGCTGCAAAATATTATCTGAGGAACTACCTGGAAGTGAGATCATTTTTGAGATCACTGATCGCCTGAACCGGCAAGCAATAAGAAACTGCCTCAAAAGTAATTTGATGAGCTTGAGAATCGTGTAAACGAAATTTCTCTCCATCAGGTATCCGAATAAAATCGGATAAAAATTACTTTTGAGGCAGCCCCTTAAATAAACTTCCATTATGAAACAGATGCCGTTATTGAAGACTGGTTGGATATCATGGTTATCATTTCTTATCCAACATAAATATGGGTATATCCAATTTCATGGCGATCCTGTAAGCCGCATTCATCAACCCTACATGGCTATAGGCCTGTGGAAAATTTCCCCACTGACTGCCATCCTCCTCATCCACGTCTTCACTGAATAACAGCAGATGATTGGAATATTTCATCAGGTTCTCAAACTCTTTCACTGCGTCATCCAAACGTCCGACACAAGCCAGCGCTTCCACATACCAGAATGCACATACGAGGAATGTTGTTTTAGGTTTCCCGAAATCATCAGGATGAAGGTACCTGTAAAACAATCCATTCGGCGTTTTCAGTTCCCGTTCCAGCGCAATCAGATGGTCTTTTGCTTTGTCTGAAGAAGGGTCCAGGTAGTTCATCATGATCAGTTGTAATGTACTGGCATCCAGATGCTGACTACCGGCTGCATTCGTATACACTTTACGTACGGGATCATAGCAGCTTTCGATATGCGCTGCTGCACGGTTCTTCAATGAAACAGCCCTTTCTTCCAGTTCTTTATTGCCAATAGTATGGGCCATTTTCTCTGCGGCAGAACAACCGGCCCACTGGAACAGGTTACTGTAACAATGGATATTGGCAAAGTTGCGGAACTCCCATATGCCCGCATCTTTTTCATCAATAGTATTCTCAATCTTATTCAGCAGATATTCTACCCACCAGGTAGAATCCTTTCTTTCAGAAAATATAAAACGGTGATCTGTATACAATGGCAGCATCGAAATCAGCACCTGCCCGTAAATATCGTTTTGTATATGCTCATAAGCCTGATTCCCGATCCTGACAGGCTGGTTGCCCATATATCCATCCAGATGGGGTAAAATCTGCTCTGTAAGGTTCTTTTGGCCTGTTATACCGTAAAGGGGCTGATACCTCTTATCTCCTGAAAAAGAAATATCCGCTACATAGCCGAAATACTTCTCCATTTCTTCAAAATGACCAATATGGTTTAACGCTGTAATGACATAATAAGTATCCCGCAACCAGCAGTAACGGTAATCCCAGTTACGGCCACTGCCCGGAGATTCCGGTAAGCTGGTAGTACTGGCCGCTATAATGGCCCCGGTATCTTCATATTGGTGAATCTTCAGCGCCAGGGCAGAACGGATCACGGCCGGCTGGTAAAAGTTGGCGATATTGGAGTGTTTGATCCAGGTACGCCAGTATTGGGCAGTTTCGCGCAGGAAAGTTTCTGCAGTGCTATTTAATGGGGCTTCCAGGGGATTCCCATAACTTAACAACAGGTATTTATTCTCATTGAGTACGAAGTATTCTCCTTCAAAAAGATAGCTCACGGGAATATTGGTAGTAAGCCGGATATTTTCCTCACATCCCAGGAATTCTATATGATTGCTGCCCCGTTGTGCTCTCAGCTTACGGCCACCATAATCGCATACTGGTTCACATTTTACTCTTACACGGGGAGTGCCTTCCAGTATCTCTACTTTACGGATCAGCATCAAAGGCTTAAAGTAGCGCTCGTACTGATAAAAGCGTGGTGCATAATCTATGACCCTGTATTTACCGGTTGAATTGGAAATTTCCGTGCACAACACATTCGTGTTTTCCAGGTAATACTGTTTGGATGTATAGGTATCCGCCGGCAGTATGGAAAATTCTCCACCCTTTTCCTTATCCAGCATGCCGCCAAAAACAAAGCTGCTATCCATGCGTGGCCAGCAAAGCCAGTCGATATTCGTATTCATGTTAACATGCGCCAGGTAGGCACAATTCCCAATGAGACCCGTCTGATAAGTATGTCTTTCCATAACTGAATAGTTCCGTTAATACATTTGCCCGCTGCAATTGTCAATCTTTACGCAAAAGCCATTCCAACTACCCTTTGTTTTCATTGTTTTAACATCTTATCAGCCTAAATGCTTCTTTTTTCGTAAATTTCAATATGCGGAAATGGATTCGTATAGCCTTCATTGTTTCTGGTAGCCTCCTGGGAGTGCTGATAATCCTTTGGCTGGGATTGGCATGGTACATAAGACAGCATAAAACAGAACTTTTACATCAGATCAGCGATATTCTCAACGACCGCCTGCATGGTGGCCAGTTACAGATCACAGATATAGAGCCTTCGCTGGTGCGCAGTTTCCCTGATATCTCCGTTTCCCTGCAAAACCTGTCTGTAAAAGACAGCCTGTGGGCACAACATCATCACTCCCTGCTGGAAGTCTCCCGCGTTTTCATAAAAGTAAATACGCTTGCATTATTACATAAGAAACTGGACATAAAACAGGTAAGCCTGGAAAAAGGGACTATCTATTTTTATACGGATAGTACCGGCTACACCAATGCCAGTGTATTAAAACGTAAAGCACAGGGAGACAGTGCTACGACCGGTAACCGTAGTACAGGCCCGGATATAACCAGGCTGCAGCTTACAGACATGCGCTTTGTGATGGATAACCGCGAAAAGGGAAAACTATTCGATTTTGATATTGATAAACTGAAAGGCACATGGAAGAATAATGATACCGGCTGGGCATGCTCCATGAGCACATCCGTACTGGTAAAAAGCTTTTCATTCAATACGGACCGCGGAAGTTTTATTAAAAATAAACGCGTGGAAACATCGCTGGACGTTGAGTTCAACAGAAAAAAGGAAATACTTTTTATTCCTCAGCAGGGATTGGAAATAGATGGACAACCTATCTCAGCAGGAGCCAATTTCTCTTTTGGAGACAGTGCCCGGCAGTTCAATATACATATTGTAGCAGAGAAAATATTGCTCAGCCAGGCATCCTCCTGGCTCACACCTAAAATATCAGAAAGGCTGGATAGCATTGAACTGCAAAAACCACTGGATGCAGAGTTTGCTCTCACCGGTCATATGATGCCACACGATTTACCACTGGTAAATGTTACATGGAAAACAACGGATAACATCGCTGTTACCAGAGGTATGGAATTGAGTGAATGTAGCTTTGGTGGAGGATTTACCAATGAATGGGTGATAGGACAACCACGCACAGATGATAATTCGGCCATCAGTTTATACAGCCTCAAAGCCCGTTGTTACGGTATTCCTGTAATGGCTGATACTGTACGTATCATCAACCTGTTGTATCCGGTGCTCACCGGTTATTTCAGGTCTGAATTCCCACTTACCGATCTGAATAATGCTACTGACGGCGATGGGGTGTTCAGCTTCACATCAGGGACTGCTAACGCGGCCCTGTATTATAAAGGAGGAATTAATACAGGTGATACAATCACTCCTTATCTGAAGGGAACTGTACAGGTAAAACAAGGCGTACTGGAATACACGCCACGTAATCTGCAATTCAAAAACTGTAATGCTACACTGGATTTCAACGGGCAGGACCTTTACCTGAAAGATATCAGTATTCAGACTCAGAACAGCAGCTTGCTGATGGACGGAAGTGTACGGAATATCGCTAACCTGTATTTCACCGCACCGGAAAAACTGCAACTCGACTGGAATGTCCGCAGTCCTGCTGTTAGTCTGGATGAATTCCGTTCATTCCTGGGCAAACGTAAATCCGGTGCAATTGCCTCTAAAGCAGCCAACAGAAGGAAGGTCAGCCGGGTAGCCAGTCAGTTGAACGTAATGCTCAATTCCTGTAATGTGAATTTAAAGGTCCTGGTAGATAAACTTACTTACGACCATTTCACCGCCCAGAAAGTAACCGCTGATATAGCTCTTTCACAAACAGAGATCCTGTTGCGAAAAATCGCTTTATCTCATGCAGGTGGCAATATCCTGTTGACTGGTAATGTAATACAGGATGGTACCAACAACCGTTTTAAAATCAATACTGATATCAGTAGTGTACATATAGACCAGTTGTTTTACGCATTTAATAATTTTGGGATGAAGTCCCTGAGCAATAAAAATCTGCAGGGTATTTTCTCCGCCAAAGCAGATATCAGCGGCAATGTAAAAGACAATGGGCAGATGGCTCCACAATCGATGTATGGTACGCTCAGCTTCGATCTACGACAGGGGGCACTTATTCATTTTGCCCCTATTGAAGACATCGGGGACGTCGTGTTCCGCAAGCGCAACCTGGGAAATATTACATTCGATGATCTTAAAAATACACTGACACTGCAGGGGAACAAGATCCTGATTCCCGCCATGCAGATCAATTCAAGTGCACTGTATATGAATGTAAGCGGGGTATATGGAATGCCGGTAGGTACAGATTTATATGTAGATGTTCCGCTCCGTAACCCCCGTAAAGATGAAGGCATTACAGACGCGGCAGAAAGGGAAAAGCGTAGCCACAGGGGAATTATATTACACCTGCATGCTACCGATGACAGTAATGGAAAGGTGAAAATAAAGCTGGGAGGGAAGGGGAATCCCGCAGCAGAAACAGATAAAAAACTTAAGTAACATTTTCAGAGAAACGGCGTTTAACGATTGTTTATCAATCATTTGATAGAAATGATTTAATTTTGCAGCCTTTCAACGAATTACATCCATGAAGAAGATACTGGCTTTATCTCTGTTAACTTTCATTTCCTGTAAAAAAGATAACAATACAGTACAACAACAGTACAACTATACAGGCAAATGGAATATTTCTCAATCCATCAGCAAAGAATATACATTGGAGAACGGAGATACTATTTATACAAAGAATGAAGTAACGGATTATGGGGCGGGTACAGCCTGGATTGATTTCCAGTCTGAATACGCGTTAATGTATCTCAACTACAGCCTGGATTCAATGACGTATAAACCTATTACCCAATCTTATTTCAACCTCGATTCCACACTTTGTGAAATCACGGCCTTTTCAGATTCGGCTTTCCTTTTTAATACATTGATCTTCGATAATACAACCATACCAGATAAGATTCTGGTGAAACAGGATTTTTTCACATTATCGAAATAACAAGGCATGGTTTTTTATTGTTATAAAGGACGACCATGCAGAATTATATGTCCAGAGCGTATCTGAAAGGAATATTACAAACATTCAAGGCAGCCTTTCAATTGCTGCAGAATAATGATCCCCTGCGTTTGGCAGGCGCCACTGCTTTTTTTGCCAGTTTCGCATTACCTCCCATATTACTGATCCTCATCCAGGTAATGGGATTACTGTTCGACCGTAAAAGTATCGGGAAACAACTATTCTTTCGCCTGAGCGATATTGTAGGGAAGGAGAGTGCACACCAGGTCATCATTACCTTAAGAGGTTTCAGGGGATTAGCCCATACATGGCCTGTAGCCATTGTCCTGTTCGTATTCCTCCTGTTCGTTTCCACTACCTTACTTAAAGTCATAAAAAGCTCCCTCAACCAGCTCTGGATGATCCATATTCCTGTAAAGGAAAACTTTTTGCAATCTATCCTGGGCAGGCTCCGTTCACTGATAGTGATAGGGGCAGCCGGTATCCTGTTCCTGGCAGGATTAATGGCAGAGAGCGCGCATGCGTTCTTAGGCACCTATATACAGGACCTCTATCCAGGTGTAGCCTTTGTATTCAACGGCGTGTTTACCCAACTGGTATCACTTATTATAGTTACCGCCTGGTTCACGGTATTGTTCCGTTATTTACCAGATGCAAGGCCCGACTGGAAAGTGGCGTTTACAGGCGCACTTTTAACCGGTGTGTTATTTAATATAGGGAAATTACTCTTGAGAAGGTTGTTATCTGGGGGCAACCTTGGATTGCTTTACGGAGCTTCTGCCTCGGCCGTACTGTTATTGCTCTTCATCTTTTACAGCGCTATCATATTTTACTACGGGGCTGCTTTTACAAAAGCGTGGAGCGAATACAGGAAACGGCCAATGCAACCGTTACGGAAAGCCACCTTTTACGAACTGGCTGATGTTGAATAATCTGATTACTCCCCACGCATAATACTCTCAATTTCATGCTTGATCTGGCTGCTGAATCCTTCCAGTTCAATCTTAGGATGCTGGTCAAGATTGATTCTGATCTTTCCGTTCTCATTTAGTAATGAGTCGGATAAAGGCTCCAGTAATGCATACATCTGCCTTACACCCATCTGTGCAAGCTGGTTCATAAAAGAATCTTCTAACTGAAAAAATTCTCGGTTCTTGTAGGAATACGTTACTTGAATCATGTTAAACGATTTTCAAAGGATATTAATAATTAATAGAATTGATCAAATATGGCTATGTATATGTCCCGGCTCTTCACACAGATCTATTTACAATTACTGTGCTAAATAGTTGCCGGTATAAATATATAAATTATATTAATAACTTGTTGTTATTCACTCGTATAAAACTTTTCCACAATGGGTTTTCCACAGTGGGGCTTGTTTGTGGCTTATTAAAAAGATTTATATTGCCGTTTCAAATTCATTAAATGGGATCACTTCGTTATTTGAGGGGATTTATCTCCCTTGTTTTTTGTTTGCTGGCAGGTTACGCACAGGCTCAACCAGGAGAATCCATTAAGTGGAGCAGAGATGGACAGGCCATATACATGCAAAATGGCGATGCCATTGTAGCCTACCAGCTAAAAGACAGTAAAAAGACAGATAAAATCACCACAGCCCAGTTGACCCCCACCGGAGGAAGCCCGCTGGACGTAAGAGATTTCGCATTTTCTGCTGATGAAAAGAAACTATTAATATATACGAATGCCAGGAAGGTTTGGCGATATGATACCCGTGGCGATTACTGGATACTGGACCTGGCTACCAACAGCCTGAAACAGCTGGGAAAAGGCCTGCCAGCCTCTTCTCTGATGTTCGCTAAATTATCTCCGGATGGCTTACAGGTGGCCTATGTAAGCGGACATAATATCTATGTGGAAGATCTTGCTACCAATAAAAGAAAGGCTTTAACACAGGATGGCACCAGCCACCTGATTAATGGTACTTTCGATTGGGCCTATGAAGAAGAGTTCAGTTGCCGTGATGGTTTCCGCTGGAGCCCTGATAGTAAATCCATTGCTTACTGGCAGATAGATGCTAATAAGATCAGGGATTTCCTGATGATAGATAATACAGATTCCATCTATTCCTTCACCATACCGGTAGAATATCCCAAAGCCGGTGAAAGCCCTTCTGCCTGCCGTGTTGGAGTAGTGAACCTCGCCACCGCTAAAACCACCTGGTTACAGGTGCCAGGCGATGCACAACAGCACTACATTCCGCGTATGGAATGGCAGCCAGGTAAAAATGACCTGATCATTCAACAGTTAAACCGTAAACAGAATGAGAGTGTCCTATATATATGTAATGCAGCTACCGGAAAAGCAAAGAAGCTATATGCTGAAAGCGATCCTGCCTGGCTGGATATAAAGTCCCGCTGGAATGAACATGATATTGCAGGCTGGGATTGGAATAAGGAAGGCGACTCTTTTGTATGGGTAAGTGAAAAAGACGGATGGCGCCACCTGTACCGTATAGATATGAACGGTAAAGAAACACTGCTGACACCTGGTAAATATGATGTGATCAACATCCTTAGCATAGACGAAACACATAACCAGGCATATATCCTGGCATCTCCGGATAATGCTACCCAGCAGTTCCTCTACCAGGTAACCCTGGATGGTAAAAGTGCACCGGAGCGTGTTTCTCCTATAACAGAAGAAGGTACGCATGAATACGACATCTCTCCGGATGGACAGTATGCTTTGCATAAATTCTCCAATCATTTCTTCCCCCCACAGCGTGAAATAGTATACCTGCCTACGCATAAAAGCGGAGAAGGCAATCCTATTTTCAAGACCCTCTTATCCGCCCGTTATGCATCGCATCAGGAATTCTTCCAGGTTACTACTGCTGATGGCGTAACCATGGATGGCTGGATGGTCAAACCTAACAACTTCGATTCTACTAAAAAATATCCCATTGTATTTTATGTATACGGGGAACCTGCCGCTGCTACTGCAACCGATCAATATGGTGCAAGCCATAACTTCCTCTATGATGGTAGCATGGCAGAGGACGGATATATTTATGTAACGATGGATAACCGCGGTACACCTGTGCCTAAAGGCCGTGAATGGCGTAAAAGCATCTACCGTAAAGTAGGTATCATCAATGCCCGCGATCAGGCACAAGGCGCACAGGCGCTGTTTAACCGCCATAAGTACATAGATACTTCCCGTGTAGCCGTATGGGGCTGGAGCGGTGGTGGCTCCATGACACTGAACCTCCTGTTCCAATATCCTGCTATCTATAAAACAGGGATCGCTGTTGCGGCAGTAGGCAATCAGCTTACTTATGATAACATCTACCAGGAACGTTATATGGGATTACCTCAGGAAAACAGGGAAGATTTTGTAGCAGGATCTCCTATCACTTACGCAAAGAACTTAGAGGGGAATCTCCTGTATATTCATGGTACCGGCGATGATAACGTACATTACCAGAATGCGGAAATGCTGTTAAACGAGCTGGTACGCTATAACAAGCAATTCCAGTTTATGGCTTATCCTAACCGTACCCACAGTATCAGTGAAGGGGAAGGTACTTTCAAACACCTCTCTACTTTATACACTACTTATTTAAAGCAACATTGCCCTCCGGGAGCCAGATAAAACAGCATATGTCTAAAGCAAGGATTTTCGGATTAATATTCGTAGTGATAGTTATCATCAGCGCTTTTCTTCCCTGGTTAACAGTAGAAAGCAAGCATATTATGTTTACTGGGCTCAGTACTGCCGGTTCCCGTTTCGGAGAACCCGGTAAACTGAATATCATAATGGCGGTATTAACAGGTATCTTATTCCTGGTACCAGGTAAAGTAGCGCCAAGGTTCAACCTTTTCACTGCCGCCTTCATGGCGGTATGGTCTTTCCGTAATTTCTTATTATTCAGCCGTTGTGAGATGGGAGAGTGCCCCGACAGGGGAATAGGCTTATACTTATCTTTAATAGCTGCCATAGCAGCTTTCATCTGCGTATTATTCTGTAACGGAGAAAAGAAAGACTAAATTTCTGGCGCGGGGTAAAGCCTTGCAAATTTCTTCTTATTTGGGGCTGACTAAAAAGTAAAGTGAAGGTGCTGAGGATTGCGTAAAAGCAGTTTCATCTTCATCACCTACCCGAGAGGGAGTATTCTTTTTAGTCAGCCTCAAATATTATCTGAATATCGTCTGTAAAATAAAAGCGCCTGACCAAACGGCCGCTGTATAAACTATATTCCTTAAAATTAAAGGTATTGCCGCCTGAGTGGTCATTTTAGACTTTACAAAACTAAACAATACCATTACCCCAAAAGCTAATAGTACACTTTTATGACCCGCTTCAGGAAAATTCTCATTGGATAAATAAGGCCACAAAGGCAACAACCCGCCTAATAAAAAGAACATGCCTGTAATCAGCGCATTGAATAGTGCCCTGCCTGAATGGTAATGGCTTACCTGTACATTCTCTTCCTGTAACGTTTGCTCCCAGTTGCTCGCATCTTTAGCCATTTCTTTCGCTATATCAGCAATGATATGCTCACTGATATCCAGGTTTTCAAGCTTTTTTCTTTCTTTCGGAGACAGGGTACTTTCATCATGCTGCGAATCCCCTCTGTTAGCCTGGTAAGCGGTAAACATCACCACTACACTGCCGATCAGCCATATACAGGTATTCACTGTATAAAATTGCTGTACAGTAATTTTGAGTGCATGAGAGAGGAACGTAGTAAAAAACAAGAGTAACAGTCCTTCCGGAAATCCAATCAGGAAATCAGTGATCCATCCACTACTCCGGATAGCTTTATATTCCTTAGACATCTATAATATTTCAAGACTTTTGGCAATGATCCCCACACATTCTTTTACCTGGGTGGCAGTAATGATCAGTGGAGGTGCAAACCTTATTTTATCGCCATGAGTAGGCTTGGCCAATAAACCGTTATCTTTTAATTCAAGGCAAAGGTCCCAGGCAGCTTCGGGATTATTATGCTGAATAGCGATCGCATTCAATAGCCCCCGGCCCCTGATCGTTTTAATGAACGGGGAGGATAACTTAGCCAGTTCTTCCCGCAGTAAAATTCCCATAGCTTCGGCGTTTTCAGTCATCTTTTCCTCTTTCAGCACTGTCAGCGCAGCAATTGCCACCTTACAGGCCAATGGATTTCCCCCGTAAGTACTGCCATGTTCTCCCGGCTTAATGGTGAGCATGATTTCATCATTCGCCAGTACTGCCGCTACCGGTAATACGCCACCGGAAAGCGCTTTACCAAGTATCAGTATATCCGGGCGCACATTTTCATGATCACAGCACAGCATCTTGCCTGTACGGGCCAGCCCTGTCTGAATTTCATCGGCGATGAACAATACCTGTGCATCTTCACAATACTGACGGGCCTTTTGGAGGTACCCATCGTCTGGTACGACCACACCGGCTTCCCCTTGTATTGGTTCTACCAGGAATCCTGCTACATTTTTATCCTGTAACGCTTTTTCCAGCGCCAGCAGGTCGTTATAAGGAATCACTTCATATCCCGGCATAAACGGACCAAAGTCCGCACGGGAAGAAGGGTCCGTACTAAAAGATATTACATTCAGTGTGCGGCCGTGAAAGTTATTGGCACATACAATGATCTTCGCTTTATTCTCAGGAATACCCTTTACCACATAGCCCCAGCGACGACAAAGTTTCAGGGCTGTTTCCACTGCTTCCACACCCGTATTCATGGGCAATACCTTATCATAACCGAAATAAGCAGTAATGAATGCGGCATATTCCCCCAGCAGGTCATTATGAAAAGCCCGGGAAGTCAGCGTTAGCTTCTGCGCCTGTTCTATCAGTGCTTTAATAATGACAGGGTGGCAATGCCCCTGGTTTACGGCAGAATATCCGGAAAGGAAATCGTAATAACGTTTCCCATCCACGTCATACAGGAATACACCCTCTCCGCGGTCCAGCACTACTGGCAGGGGATGATAATTATGCGCACCATACTGTTCTTCGAGGTCAAGGTAGTGCTGCGTTTTCTCGCTGATCTTAAATGTGTGTAACATACTCCCCAAAGTTAGTCAATATGTTATTTACCCTGTAATTTATTCACCAGTTGAATATATTCCTGCATAGCTGCCTCTTTGGATTTCCCTTTCAGTTCTTCCCAGGCATTGTATTTTGCTTTGGCTACAAAGTCGAAAGGATTGGAAGGGGGTTCTCCGTTTACGTCACCTTCATTGCCTTGTTTGTAGAGAGAATATAGCTGGAGAAGGGTGTCATTATCGGGTTTTGAGGGGAGGGTTTTACTTGCCGCTGCTGCGGCTTCAAATTCTTGCCGGAGATCCATGATATTTTTTTGTACTAATGTAGGGAAATACTCCTAAATACCCTGCGTTCACCTGTACCGGAATCGCAAAAATTTGAATACCTTTGCGCCCTGACGTAAGGCGCTTAAACGCCTGGTTTTAAAAGCATATATGAAGAATATCCGGAATTTTTGCATCATTGCGCACATTGACCATGGTAAAAGTACATTGGCTGACAGGTTGTTAGAGCATACCAAGACTATATCTGACAGAGATATGCAGGCTCAGGTACTGGATGATATGGACCTGGAACGTGAAAAAGGTATTACGATTAAGAGTCATGCCATTCAGATGAACTATATCGTGAAAGGTCAGCAATATGTATTTAACCTGATCGATACTCCGGGTCACGTAGACTTTTCATACGAAGTATCCCGCGCCCTGGCTGCCTGTGAAGGGGCCCTGCTGTTGGTAGATGCTGCGCAGGGTATACAGGCCCAGACCATCTCTAACCTGTACCTGGCACTGGAAAACGACCTGGAAATCATCCCGGTTATCAATAAAATAGATATGGACGGTGCTATGATCCCTGAGGTACAGGACCAGATCATAGAACTGATAGGCTGTAAAGTAGAAGATATCCTGCTGGCATCCGGTAAAACGGGTATTGGTATTGAAGCCATCCTGGAAGCCATCATAGAGCGTATCCCGGCTCCTAAAGGAGATTACGAAGCGCCGTTACAGGCACTGATCTTCGACAGTGTATTTAACTCCTTCCGTGGGATCATTGCTTATTACCGCATTTTTAACGGGGTTATCAAAAAAGGGGATAAGATCCGTTTTATCAATACAGGACAAGATTACTTTGCTGATGAGGTAGGCACGCTGAAAATGGGCCTCATGCCACAAAAGGAAGTAAAAGCAGGCGATGTGGGTTATATCATTACCGGTATCAAAAATGCGAAAGAAGTAAAAGTAGGTGATACCATCACTCTTGTCAATAACCCCAGCCTTGACTCCATTAATGGTTTTGAAGAGGTGAAACCAATGGTATTTGCCGGTATTTACCCGGTAAATACAGAGGATTTCGAAGAGTTGCGTGATTGTATGGAGAAACTTCAGCTGAACGATGCTTCCCTTACTTTTGAACTGGAAACATCCCAGGCGCTTGGTTTCGGGTTCCGTTGCGGATTCCTGGGCATGCTGCATATGGAAATCGTACAGGAACGCCTGGAAAGAGAGTTTAACCAAACTGTCATCACTACCGTACCAAACGTTAGCTTCATTGCACATACTACCCGGAAGGAAACTATCATAGTGAACAATCCGTCAGAAATGCCGGAACCTACCAACCTGGAACGCATTGAAGAACCTTTCATCAGGGCGCAGATCATTACCAAACCTGATTACATTGGTAATATCATGACACTCTGTTTAGGTAAAAGAGGAAATCTCCTCAACCAGAGTTATCTCACACCTTCCCGTGTAGAGCTGATCTTTGAATTACCGCTAACTGAAATAGTATTTGATTTCTATGATAAGCTGAAAAGCCAGACCCGTGGTTACGCATCGTTCGACTATGCGCCTATCGGTTACCGCGACAGTGACATCGTAAAAATGGATATCCTCCTGAACCAGGAGAAAGTAGATGCTTTGAGTGCTTTGATTCACCGCGGCCGTGCGGCTGAATTTGGCCGTAAGCTCTGCGAAAAACTGAAAGAACTGTTACCCCGCCAGCAGTTCCTGATTGCCATACAGGCAGCAGTAGGCGCTAAGATCCTTGCCCGTGAAAACATCAGCGCAATGCGTAAAGATGTGACGGCCAAGTGTTATGGTGGTGATATCTCCCGTAAACGTAAATTGCTGGAAAAACAGAAAGAAGGTAAAAAACGTATGCGTCAGATAGGTAATGTGGAAGTACCTCAGGAAGCATTCCTGGCAGTACTGAAACTGGATGATTAACGTCTTACATCAAATTGGGATAAAGTAAAAGGGAGCGCTTGTTATAGGCGCTCCCTTTTTTTGTAACTTATTGAGACACTTTTGCTTTGAATGTTCCGCCAGTTACGGGTACTGTTGCTCCATCGAAATTATAGGAATCTCCGGAGAATACACCGCTTACAATGTGGGTAGTGCTGTCGTAAGCACTTACTTTAATAGATAATACAGGAGGTGTAGAAATTGCATTTGCTGCATAAATAACATCCCCGTTTGCCTTCAGCATTTGAAAGTTTGTACCTGCATTTTCGGTAGAGTAGGTACCAGTATCAAGCTTGTTACCATCAAACTGTACAGTCAGGGTAAAGACGGTGTCAGTGGTTTTGCTTTTAAGGGTTCCATCCAGGCGCATATTACCACCAATTATATCTGTAAAAACAGCAGAAACAAAATTACCACTGTAAGTGTGTCCGGCAGCAGTAAATTGCCAGGTGTTCTCTGTAGAATCAGTCGGTTTAACTTCATCCTTGTCTTTTTTACATGCTGATAATACGATGAGAGCAAAAAGGGTACTGTACAATAGTTTGTTCATGAATAGTGTAATTTTCTTAAGTATAATGATAGATAATAAAACATAGGTTGTTGAAAATGAGCTGCAATATACTATTTTTATATATGTATTATCATAAAAAAAGATGCTGCCTCATTTATTGAGACAGCATCTTAATATATCTTTAGCGTAACTTTATGCCAGTTGTTTATCTGATTGAAGCGCCGTTTGTTTAATCAAAGCCCATACTCCAAACAAAACCCCTGTAAAAAATACATTGCCTAAAACAGTATTCAGGGCAAAACTTCCAAACAGATCATTTTTGTAAAACGGAATAGCTGCTGCATAACAGGCTACCAATCCCTGTGCTGTATGAGGATACAGTGTTGAAAGCATCCATACTCCCAGATTGGTAAGAAGGAAGAACAATACCCCTGTACCAATGGCTGCCAGTACCAGGTTCACCGGGTTTGTCTTTTTGATATGGGTACCAATAAAAGTGATCAGCAGGAATGCGCCATATACAAAGAACATCTGGCCTCCGTAAAAACCCTGGATAGAGGTGAACAGCTGAAAGAATACGTCTGTAATGAACAGCGTCAGTAAAGGCAGCAAATAAGCAAGACGTTTGTTTTTGATAACGATCCCGCCAAATAATGCACTGGCTCCTATAGCGTTAAAGTTCCACAATTCCAGTTTGTTAGTAGCAAGCCGGCAGATAATTGCCAGGAATATTAACGAGGCGATAACCAGGTTTTCCTGTATGGAATCTTTCTTCATGGTGTTGATTATTTGAACAAATATACTTATTTCACAGGTACACTCGCCTTATAAATTATGGTACCCGCCTGAGTCTGAATACGATACCCGGCATTATAATAAGTAACAACTGATTGCCCTTTCTTCAGGTCAATAGTTTCACCATCTTCTCCGGTAATCACAGCATCGCCTTCCAGCACCAGCATAATCTCAGTTGCTTCACTGGTATGCTCATATTGTTGTCCGGCCTTAAGCGTGATCTTACTTACCACAAAGTCAGGAGCAGGAGAGTTGTAGATAATTTCCAGTCCGCCCTTCACTATATCTCCCTGAAGGATCTTAGGATGTACCGCTTCGAAACGAGTGTGTTTCAGCAACTCAGGAACATCAATATGTTTCGGCGTTAAACCGCCACGTAAAACGTTATCAGAATTAGCCATCAGCTCTACATTCTGTCCTTCCAGGTAAGCATGTGGAATACCTGCATCCTGGAAAACAGCATCCCCCGGATGTACTTCCATAATGTTAAAGAAGTAGATAGAGAAGATACCTCTGTCCAGATTATCCAGTCCTTTTGGATCGTTGGCAATTGCCCTGCCTGCCCAGAATGCCGGATCGGACTTTGTTAACGTACCTGCCTGATAAGCTGGCAATACCCTTTCCGCTAACGGACGTAACAGCTTATTTACTTCTTCCTGTGGCATTTCCATTACCACCTTATACAAGCCATAATAACCCTCTTTTTCGAATACCGGCAACAGGAAAGAGAACTCGGATATACTCTGTAAAACCTGCTTCAGTTTATCTTCCGGTAAAAAACCATGCAGCAGCCAGAACTCGCTGAGCGCCACCATGATCTCCGGTTTATGATTATCATCTTTATAATTACGGTTAGCTGCATTGAGCGCGATACCTGCTGCATTCTCACGTGCAAAGCCTTTCTCTGCTTCTACCTTGGTAGGATGCACCTGTATGGATAACATATCCTTTACATCCAGTATCTTCAGCAGAAAAGGTAATTCGCCGAAACGTTCCCATACTTTAGTGCCCAGTACTTTCTCCGGATTAGCTTTCACCTGTTTGTCAAGCGTAGTCGTATCTCCGTTAGTATGTACCAGAGAAGGAGCGCTCTGGTGTGCGCCCATCCAGTATTCAGCACTTGGCTCTTTCGTCTCAGGAATTCCCAGCAGGGCAGGAATGTAATGAAAGCCTCCCCAGGCATAATGTTGAACCTTACCATCCAGTCTGAATAATTTCTTCTCACTCATATAATTTTGTTTGTAATTTCAATGATTGTTAACCACAGCGGTCCAAAATTAGTCAAATTTAAATGGCATCCCACCTCGATTTAGGCAAAAAAGGAGAACTCCTGGCACAGGACTATCTTCTTCAGCGGCAGTATCATTTATTAGATATTAACTGGCGACATGGCCGCCGGGAGATTGACATTATTGCCAGCCAGCCGGGTTGCCTGGTATTTATAGAAGTCAAGACCCTGTCAAATAATCTGTACGGCTGGCCGGAACAAAAAGTGAATGCCGGCAAAAGGCGATATTTACAGGCGGCAGCTGAAGCTTATATTGAGCGTATGCTTCAGCCACCACCCGCTATCCGTTTTGATGTAATAGCCATCACATTCCAGCCGGATGGTACCTATGAGTTGTTACATATGGAGGATGCTTTTTAGCATACTACCAGATGCCGGTATAATTGTGCGGTGTAATCGCCTTCAGTTCTTTCTTCAACGTTGCACTGATCTTCAATCCCTCTATGAACTTATGCATTGTCTTCTGTGTAATCTGCTCTCCGCCACGTGTCAGCGCTTTCAATGCTTCGTAAGGCTGCGGATAATTCTCCCTGCGTAACACTGTCTGTATCGCTTCTGCTACTACCGCCCAGTTATTCTCTAGGTCATCATGCAGCTTCGCTTCATTCAGGATCAGCTTATCCATTCCTTTTTGTACAGACTTCATCGCCAGTACGGTATGTCCGAAAGGCACTCCCACATTCCTCAGTACCGTAGAATCGGTAAGGTCGCGCTGTAAACGGGAAACAGGTAATTTAGCACTCAGGTGCCCGAACAGGGCATTCGCCAGTCCAAGATTACCTTCCGCATTTTCGAAATCAATGGGGTTCACTTTATGTGGCATTGCAGAAGAACCTACTTCATTGGCCTTGATCTTCTGCTTGAAATAATCCATGGAGATATACTGCCAGATATCCCGGCAAAAATCCAACAGGATGGTATTGATACGTTTCAGCGTATCGAACTGCGCTGCCAGGTTATCATAATGCTCTATCTGCGTCGTGAATTTCATACGCTGCAGGCCCAGTGTATTATTCACGAACTTATCACCGAAGCGCTCCCAGTTGGTTTTAGGGAAAGCCACATAGTGCGCATTGAAGTTACCGGTTGCACCACCAAACTTCGCGGCAAAAGGGATCGTCCCGAATAACTGTATCTGTCCTTCCAGTCGTTCTACAAACACCAGTATTTCCTTACCAAGTATAGTAGGAGACGCCGGCTGACCATGCGTACGTGCAAGCATCGGTACCTTCATCCACGATTTCCCCATCTTTTTCAGCGCCAGTACCAGGTTGGAAATAGCCGGCATATATACATGTTCCACTGCTTCTTTCCAGAACAAAGGGGTGGCCGTATTATTAATATCCTGGGAAGTAAGCCCGAAATGCACCCATTCCAGCCTGTCTTCCAGTCCCAGTTTCTTCAGTTCGTCCTTTACAAAGTATTCAACAGCTTTCACATCATGGTTAGTGATCTTCTCGGTATCCTTGATCTGCTGGGCATTCTCAATAGTAAACTCCTGGTAGATCCTGCGCAAAGCCACTGCCTGTGGTTTAGGAAGTGTGAACAGCTTCTGTTCGGACAATGCAATGAAGTATTCAACTTCTACCAGCACACGGTAACGGATGAGTGCAAATTCTGAAAAATAAGGGGCCAGTTCTTCCAGTTGTTTACGGTAACGCCCGTCCAGTGGGGAAATAGCAGTCAAAGATTGTAATTGCATAATGTTATTTTATCTATTGATTTCCAACCTGCAGGATGATCTCTTTCAGAGAGACTAACCACCGGTAGCTAAAATTTGCCTAATTTAGCCCGCAAAATTACTGAAATTGGAACGGAAAGTAAAAGTAGCGGCAGTAAGTTATTTGAATACCAAGCCATTATTATACGGATTCAGGGATCACCAGGTGATGAAAATGATCGATTTAAGTATGGATTACCCGGCAAAGATAGCGCAGCAACTGATTGACGGAGAGGTAGATGTAGCGCTTGTACCGGTAGCAATTATTCCAAAATTAAAAGAGTATCATATTATTTCTGATTATTGCATAGGAGCAGAGGGACCTGTAGCATCTGTTTGCCTTTTCAGTGAAGTGCCTCTCCATGATATCAAACGTATTTACCTCGATTATCAAAGCCGTTCTTCAGTGGCCTTATTAAAGCTGCTGGTCCGCGACCACTGGAAGTTACAGGTAGAACTGGTAGAAACGACCGGCAGTTATGAAGAGAAGATCAAAGGCTCCGATGCGGGATTGGTTATCGGGGACCGTGCACTGGCGCAACGCCACATCTCCCCATATATCTACGACCTCGCAGAACACTGGATGCGCTTTACCAGCCTTCCGTTTGTCTTCGCCGCCTGGATCAGCAACAAGGCGCTGCCTGTTGAATTCATTCAGCAGTTCAGTAATGCGAACGCTATAGGAATCAACAATATACCTGCAGTAGTAGCAGAAAATCCTTACGACGTGTACGACCTTAGCACTTATTACACACAAAACATCAGCTTTCCGCTTACCCCGGCCAAAAGACAGGGTATGCAGAAGTTCCTGAGTTTTTTACGATAGAAGAACAAAGAACGAAAAGCTGAATGTATACCGGAGTATACATTCAGCTTTTTTAGTTATATTAGATGTCCTTTCTGTTCACTCAAATACCTGACAAATGAAAATTGGTATCCTCGGCAGTGGTCCGGTAGGACTTACGTTAGGTGAAGGTCTTGTAATGGCAGGTCATGAAGTTGTTCTGGGAACCCGCAATCCCTCTAAAGACTCATTACAGCAATGGTTAAAGAAAATGGGGCCAAAAGTAACGACCACCACTTTTCGTGAAGCCGCTGCCCAGGGAGAACTACTTGTTATCTGCACCAGTTGGGCTGGTACCCAGAAAGCAATTGAAGCTGCCGGATTATGGAATTTCAAGAATAAAGTCATTGTAGATGTTACGAATCCCCTGGATGGTAAAGGACCAGACCAGCAGGGACGATTGTCATTCTCGATAGGACATACTAATTCTGCTGGTGAACAGCTACAGGCCTGGCTACCTCCTGATGCCTATGTAGTAAAGGCGCTCAGTTGTATCGGTCATGAATCGATGTTCCGCCCGATGGAAGAACAAAACGCACCTACAATGTTCATCTGCGGGAATAAACGTGCTGCTAAAACAACCGTTACCACACTGCTGGCCGAGATGGGCTGGCACGATGTAGTAGACATGGGCAGTATTGAAATGAGCCGTAATATTGAACCGCTCAGTATCCTCTGGTATGCCTACGGCTTCAGAACCGGTACCTGGACACACGCCTTTAAGCTGGTCTTAAAGTGATAACTATCTCTCTTTTATATTGATAAAAAAATTAGGATCTACCTTAAACTGCTTTTTATCAGACATGGTGAAAGTCGTTGTCTGCCATTTCTTTCCCGGATAAATGAACCGGTAACCATCATCACTGAGCGTCACCTTCACCGGCATATTAAAGTCAATGACGTCCGTTACCCAGCGGAACTGTAACTGTGTTCCGTTAAAGTGATATTCCAGTGTAGGGATAGTCGTATGCAACAGGTATTGCTCAAATACCTTGTCGAAGTTCATCCCCGTCATCTCGTTAAAATAATCCGTTATCTGCCTGGCGGTCACCGTTTGGTGATAGAACCGCTGGTTCATTCCACGCAGAATATCCCGGAACACATTGTCATTGTTAACGATCTGCCGGATAGTATGTATCATGTTAGACCCCTTATAATACATATCTCCGCTACCTTCCCTGTTTACATCATAAGGTCCTACGATGGGGATATCATTCTTGATATTCTTACGGATACCGGTTATGTATTCGAAAGCTGCTTTAGGGCCGTATTCACATTCTGTGAACAGCGTTTCCGAATAGTTGGTAAAGCTCTCATGGATCCACATATCAGCAATGTCCTTACTGGTGATGTTGTTCCCAAACCATTCATGACCGCTTTCATGGATGATGATGAAGTCCCATTTTAATCCCCAGCCACTGGCAGAAAGGTCCCTTCCGGAATACCCCATCTGAAACTTATTCCCATATGCCACTGCGCTCTGGTGCTCCATACCCAGGTAAGGCGCTTCCACTAGTTTGTAACTATCCTGGTAAAAAGGATACTTTCCGAACCAGTATTCAAAACAGCGGAGCATTGGTTTTACCACCTCAAAGTGTTTAGTAGCTGTATCCTTGTTATAATCTATGACCCAGTAAGACAGGTCGAGTTTACCACCTTCTCCCTGGTAAGAATCCTTGATCTCCACATAACTGCCCACATTCAGCGCAACATCATAATTATTGATAGGGCTGCTTACATACCATACGAAAGTGGTGGTATAATCCTTATTATCAAACTGCTTTTTTAACCGGCCATTAGACACAGCTGTCATCAAAGGCGGCACTGTGATAGAGATCGTCATATCGTCCGGCTCATCGCTCTGATGGTCTTTATTAGGCCACCAGGCGCTGGCGCCTAAGCCCTGACAGGCAGTTGAGATCCACGGACGGTTCTGTTCATCCTTTTTCCACATAAAACCACCATCCCAGGGAGGGTTTACGGCAATTTTAGGTTTGCCCCGGTAGTAAACACCAATCTTTTTAGAAGCCCCGGTTACCTGTTTTTCCATGATACGTACAAAGATGGCGCTGCCTTCCCGTTCGTATGACAGCTTTTGGCCATCCTGGGTAATGCTGTCAACTTCCATTGGCGGCTGCAGATCAATCTGCATGATACTGTCGGTTTTTAATATCTTGTAGGTAATTATGTTGTAACCTGTAATGGTACTGTCCCCTGCGAATACATTAACGTGCAGATCGTAATTCTGAACATCCCACCAGGCACGTGCCGGTGTGATACTGCCTCGTAAAGTATCTGCATGGGTGAATGTTTCATGCTGGGCATTAGCTGTCAGCGCTGTCATCAAAACCATAAAAAGCATAGGTATGCCACGCATAAAAAATGGTATTTTATAACGGAAAGATAATTAATTTTCATTTGAATGCTAAACGGTTAATAATAAATGCACAACATAATGCTAAATATTAGATTTAAGCCGTACTTCACATTTTACATGAAGCTAAATAAAATATGCAGGTAAGACAACTCATTATAATACTAATTAGCACTTTAGCTGCCTGTAAAAACACGCAACATACTGATAAACAGGTATTCAGGTATAATGTAACGGAAGGGATCGCTACTATGGACCCTGCCTTTGCAAAGAACCAGGCAGTTATATGGGCAGTAAAGCAAGTATATAACACCCTTGTAGAGCCTGATAATCAGTTAAATATACGTCCGAGCCTGGCTAAGAGCTGGGAAATGAGCCCAGACCATAAAACCTTTATATTTCATTTAAGAACAGACGTTTATTTTCATGATAATGAATCGTTTATAAGAGGAGAGGGGCGTAAAATGGATGCCCATGATATAGTATACAGTTTAAAACGCATCATGGACCCCGCCACCGCTTCACCCGGCGCCTGGATCTTCAATGGAAAAGTAGATATCGATAAAGGTTTTTCGGCGCTCGATGATTCTACTTTCCAGCTAACCTTACTGCAACCTTTTCATCCAATCCTTGGAATTCTCAGCATGCAGTATTGTTCCATCATCCCGCATGAGGTAGTGGAAAAGTATGGCAAAGACTTCCGCAAACATCCCTGCGGTACGGGACCGTTTCAGTTCCACGAATGGGAAGAAGGCCAAAGCCTCATCCTGCATAAATATCCCCGCTACTTCGAAAAGGACAGCGCCGGTAACCGCCTGCCTTACCTGGATGCTGTAAAAGCGAGTTTCCTGGATAACAAAGCCACAGAGTTTCTCTTATTCCGTCAGGGACAACTGGACTTTATGAATGATATAGACGCTTCCTTTAAAGACGAAGTGCTCACTAAAAAAGGATTACTAAAAAAGGAATGGGCAGGCAAAATGATCCTGGATAAAAGCCCTTACCTGAATGTCGAATACTTCGGTTTCCTCCTGGACAGTACCAAAGAAGCCGTAAAATTATCGCCCACACGCCTGAAAAACATCAGACTCGCCATTAACTATGGCATAGATCGTGTAAAAATGATCACCTATCTACGCAACGGAGTTGGTATCCCGGCTAACGCAGGCTTCATTCCTGCCGGTTTACCTGCCTTCGATACCACCAAAGTCAAAGGCTACTTTTACAATCCTGTCCTTTCGGCCCGGCTCTTAAAAGAAGCAGGTTACCCCGAAGGCAAAGGACTGCCAGTGATAAAACTATTATCCATCCCCGTTTATGAAGATTATGCTAATTACGTTGCCAACCAGCTACAGCTGTTAGGCTTTAAAATTCAGGTGGAGGTGATGCAAAAGGCATTATTGATGGAACAAACCGCCAAATCGGAAGCGCTTTGCTTCCGCGCCAACTGGATGGGAGATTATGCAGATGCAGAGAACTATCTCGCCGTATTTTACAGTAAAAATCCGGCGCCTCCTAACTATACCCGTTATTCCAACCCGGCTTTCGACCAGCTGTACGAACAATCGCTCCAGGAGAACAATGATTCAACCCGTTATAGCCTCTACCAGCAAATGGACCGCATGATCATCGCCGATGCTCCTGTAGCACCGCTGTTTTACGACGAGGTCATCCATCTTGTTCAACCTAATGTTCATGGCTTAAAAAGTAACGGGCTCAACTCATTAGAGTTGAGGAAGGTTTACATCTCCCATTAATTTTAACATTTTATCAACACGGCTACAGCGGCTATTTGAGGTGTTATATAAACCATATCTATTCCTGATAGGCAATTATCAATATGATTTACAATCATTTTGGGCTACCTTTGGCCCCTAATTATTTACATTTTATAAATTTGAAATGACTGCGATTTTAATATTCTTTTTTGTACACTGGTTCATGTCCTTGTTTTTTCACACCTTTTTCCTGCACAGGTATGGATCCCACCAGATGTATACAGCAACTAAAGGTTGGGAGAGAGTGTTTTATTTTAGTACATGGTTTTTCCAGGGTACCTCTTATTTAGTGCCACGCGCTTATGCTGTGATGCACCGTATGCACCACGAGTACAGTGATACCGAAAAAGACCCGCATTCTCCGCACTTCTTCAAAGATGTGTGGCATATGATGGTGCAGACACGCGCTATGTACAACGACTTCGTTACACGTAAAAACACACCCGATCCTAAATTCACTGAAGATCCATTGCCAGAGTGGGATGCAATGGACAAATTCGGGGATCATTTTGTTACCCGCATCGTATGGGCAGCAATATATATCGGTTTCTATATCGTATTTGCTCCAAGCTGGATCTGGTTCCTGCTGTTGCCTATCCACTTCCTGATGGGCCCTATCCAGGGTGCAGTAGTAAACTGGTGCGGTCACAAATACGGTTACAGCAGCTTCGATAACCATGATCAGTCTAAGAACACCAGCCCCTGGGGTATCTTGTTAATGGGTGAGCTGTTCCAGAACAACCACCACAAATTCAAAGACAGTCCTAACTTTGCAAAGAAATGGTTTGAGTTCGATCCAAGCTACCAGGTAATGAAGGTGTTCAACTTCATAGGTATCATTAAACTGAAAACTGCAAAAGTGAAAGTAGTGAAGATGAAGGCTGCTGCCTGACGCTACTTAAAGATAAACTTAAAAGGCTCCATTCACATGAATGGAGCCTTTTTTTATATTTTAATATATTGATAATCAGTAGTAAAAAAGCATTGGAATCTTAGTCACTACTAATAACCTGCTGATATTCTGTGTATTAGCATATATAACCCCTATATAAGCCCTATATAACTCCTATATAACAGGTATATAAGCCGTACTTATATAGATAGGGCTTATATAGGGGTTATATAGTGTTTACAGAAGAGTTTAGGCTTTGATAAAATAGGCCTCGTGTAACTATTCCTATTATGTTATATAGCGTTTAGGTACTTTCTATGAAGTTTATTACCAACTAACCAAGCACTTTAGAACCGCCTGAAGTACCCGTAAGTTGCCATCTGCAACATAGGCTTATCTCCTGCAGTATCTCCGTAAGCATAAATATCGTCATAACCGGAAAGATCAAACTGCTGCCGGATGCGGTTCACCTTTTCAATCCCGTTACAATTCACGCCATGTATCCTGCCGGTGATCTTTGCATTCCGGATTTCCAGACGGGTACCAATGCACCCGATCCCCAGGCTTTCACACCATGGCGCTACCCATTCCTGACCGGAAGCAGTTACCACACTTACCTGATGTCCTTTAGCCAGATGCTGCCGGATGGCATTCAACGCGCTATCCCGTACTAGAGACGGTAGCCGCTCGCGGCAAAACTCCGCACAGCGCTCACGAAAAACTTCCTCCGGCATATTGCGGAAAAAGTATTGCAGCATTAACTGCTTGATAGCCTGGTTGGAAACCAGCTTCATCTTAAATAATACCAGCGCAGGAGAAAGGACCAGCAGCCCCAGGTACAGGGACGCTTCACCTTTATGATAACGGATGATCTCGAACAGAGTGTCCTTCCGCGTAATAGTACCATCAAAATCAAAAAAAGCAATAGATGGTTTCATATCAGAGCTTTAATTTTTTGAAAACACTTTCAGGTACGGATTTGATAATGAGCATGATATAACGCCAGAACCATTTGGTATACACCGTATTCTTTTTAGCCTTCGCCGCTTTGTACAAAGCTGCAGCTACCTGCTGCGGCTGTGCTGTTAATAACGGAGGTAAGGTGAGGTTTTCTGTCATACGGGTATATACGAACCCAGGTTGTACGCTCAGCACATGCACGCCTTTGTGGAACAGGCGGTTGCGCAAGCCGCTGAGATAAGCGGTAAAACCTGCTTTGGCGCTTCCATATATGTAATTACTCTGTCGTCCACGCTCTCCGGCTACAGAACTGATGCCGATGATAGTACCATTCCCGCGGGCCGCATAGTCGTCAGCCACGATATTGAGTATAGACACAGCACCTGTGTAATTGGTATTGATGATGCGGATAGCCTCGTTCCAGTCGGATTGCGCCTTTTCCTGGTCGCCCAGGTATCCGAACACACAGATGGTTATATCCGGCTTCACCGGCAAACCCGCATAAAAAGCAGCATGACTGGCAAAATCAGTGGCGTCAAAGCTGTAAGCATCCGCCTTCACATGATAACGGATCTGAAGGTCCTGTTGCAGGGCATTCAGCGAACTGCCATTACGGGCAGCTAGTTGTATATCGTATTTTTCACCGGCAAACTGACGGGCGATGGCAATCGCCATGTCGGAGCCCGCTCCTAAAATAAGAACAGTAGGCATATAAAAAGTTTAAATCGGGCTATTTTTCGGTTAGTAACAGCCTGTCAGATTGTACGGAGCGGAATACCTGGTCTCCATTATACGTTTTAACGATATCGGCGAATTGCTGTGCATTGGGGTAACTGTTCCAGAACACTTCCTGTTTCATTCGCGCATCTTTAGAGAGGTATAGCCGGCCACCATATTGTAATACAATAGCATCCAGTTCATCCAGGAACGCAAACAGACCTTTTCGCACGGGGAAATCCAGCGCAAGGGTATAACCCTCCATCGGGAAAGAGATCAGACTTTCCTGTTTCCCGAATACCTTCAGTACAGCCAGGAAAGATCCCAGGCCTTTGTCGCTGATCCGTTGAAGGATCTTAATCAGCCCGTCTTTCTTTTCCAGCGGCAATACGAACTGGTATTGTACAAAACCCGCCTTACCATAACCACGGTTCCAGTGCAGGATCGCATCCAGCGGATAGAAGAATGGCTCGTAAGACACTACATTATTGATCTCGCGTTTGGTATTCTTGTTATAATATAACCAATTGAATGCCTTGACGGTGAACGTATTAAGTATAAAAGAAGGGAGATTAAAAGGGACTGTGAGCTTGCCTTTGCCAGGAACTTTTAACCTGTCTTTCTGCTGGTTGTCGCTCAACTGTTCTGCAGTGGCATGTTCGCCTACTATGAGGATACTGCGGCCAAAGGAATCGCCTTTCTTAAGGCAATCAATCCAGGCCATCGAGTAAGTGTAATGGCTATATTCTTCAAATAAACGGATCAGGTCTTCCAGGTTACGGGCTTTGACCTGCTTTTGTTTGATATAGGCAGTTTCGATCTTCTTTAAACTGAACTTTACCCTGGTAATGATACCGGTTAATCCCATACCGCCACAGGTAGCCTGGAACAGGTCTGGTTCCGTCAGCGCGGAACAGGTAATGGTACCCTTATTACCGGTAATCACGTCCATACTGATGATATGATTGGAAAAAGAGCCATCCACATGATGGTTTTTGCCATGGACATCGGAGGCGACCGCACCACCTACCGTAATGAATTTTGTACCAGGAGTAACAGGGAGGAACCAGCCATGAGGAACGATAATCTCCAGGATCTGGTCTAAAGTAATACCAGACTGGCACTCAAAAATACCATTAACGGTATCAAAAGCCAGTACTTTATCATACTTGAGGGTAGATACTGTGAAAGTTGCCAGTGAGGCATCTCCATAGCAGCGGCCATTGCCACGCGCTATTATTGATGTATGAGAGGATATAAAATCCTGTATTTGTTCATCCTGCGAAAATGTTGATTCATCGCAGGAGAGAGCTGGGTAGTTGCCCCAGTTTGCCAACCGTTTTTCCATTACTCAAAAAAAACTTTTGTTAGTGGGTAAATAAATAAGCACATAAAAACTAAGCACCCACAGGAGTATGGTCAATTGAATAAAACGGTCTTTATATAGGATTTTGGTCGGAGAACCTGTATTGTTCTCTACGTATGTTATTTGCAAATATCGTAATAATCCGCCAATTACAAAAAGGCAGGTATAGTAAAGGCGATAAGTATGAAAACGTTCCATGGTCTCAGGTGCCATAGTATACATGAGGTAAGCGACTATGATCACGGCAGATACCAGGGCCAGCATCACGTTCATGAAATCCATATTGTACCCCTTGGACGCTTTCCGCATATCTTTTCCCAATTGGGTCTTGATCAGCACATCATCCCGGCGTTTGGCAATTGCCATAAACAACGCCAGCAGAAACACCATGATCATCAGCCATTCAGATACCGCAATATTCGCGGCCACACCACCTGCCTTGATCCTCAGCACAAAGCCAATTGATAAAATAAGTATATCGAGAATCGAAATATTCTTCAGTCCAAAAGTATATAATACATTGATAAGGAAATAAATACCTACAACGAATGCGAATTTTGGTTTCACATGCCAGGCCAATGCTCCACCTATTGCCAGGCATAATACAAAGAATACCAAAGCCGCTGGTTTGGATACCGCGCCTGATGCCAGCGGACGTTTACATTTAACCGGATGGTTCCGGTCGGCCTCAATATCCTTGTAATCATTAATAATGTAAATGCTGCTCGCAACCAGACTAAATGCGAAAAACCCAATCAGTATCTCAACTATTTTTGACAGATTGAAGATTTCTCCGGCAAAGAACAGCGGTATATACAGGAAAAGGTTCTTTACCCAATGCGAGGGCCTAAGTAATTTAAAATATTGCACGGGGATTAATCTTTAGATCTTGGCGCCAAGATACGATGGATTATGGAACAAATAGTAACTAAAAACATCAAACTTCCGTTAATTCTACTATTTTTGAGCCCATTCCGATAAATTATTCATTAATATTCCCCTTTGGTTATGTCGTCAGTTTATACTCCATTCAGTAAAAAAAGCGCGTTCATCACTGAATTGATCATCATCATAGGATTGGCGCTTGTACCCCTTTTTGTTACATTCCCTTACCGTGTAAACATTTTTCTCTCCTGGGAAGGCGCTTACCGGCTTTCGCAGGGACAGGTCCCTTACAAGGATTTCGGATTACCATTAGGATATGGCTTCTGGCTAATGCCAGCCTTATTCTTCAAACTCTTTGGCGCACAGCTTATTTCCCTGGTAAAGGCCCAGGTACTGATGAATATCCTGGCAGGATTAGCTTTCAGGTCTATTCTTAAAAGCCTGGATGTTAAGCCGGTATTGCGCATCGTTTCAGTATTACTCTTCGTATTATCTTATTCCTTCTTCAACTTCTGGCCCTGGTATAACCAAACAGTGATCGTATATGAACTTATCGGACTGGCATTCCTTTTCCGTTTCCTTACAGGTCCCAAAGGCCGTATACAGTTCCTCTTTTTATTCCTCTCCGCATTTTTCACCTTCCTGTCTTTCTTTACAAAACAGGACGGGGGCGGGCTTGCACTCTTGCTGTCTCTTGCCTTACTGGCCTGTAACAGCTTACAGGAAAAGAGATGGTGGGACATCCCTATGTTCCTGGCTTTCTACGGATTAGTGGCCGCTGTCATCATTCTGCCTTTAATCCCTTATGGTTTCGGTTACTGGTTTAACCACGGACAGGCACCACATAATTCCCGTTTATCTTTATACGATATCATCTCCGAAATACTGGCCCAGTCCCAATGGATCAAATTATATGTATTGCTGGTGGTATTATGCCTGATACCTGCTTTCCGTGACTGGAAATCCTTCTGGGGCAATAAGAAAGAAGTGCTGTTTGCATTGCTCACTTTAGGTATTCTTGCTGAAGCATCTATTTTCCAGGTAACAAGTTATACCCCTCCAGATAACAATATCTTTTTCCATGCCTTTGCCTTTGCCTTCATAGCTTCCCGTTTACAGGAACAATTGAAAATCAATCTTTCTTCCTGGAAACCTTTTGCGATAATGACGCTGTTGGTGATGTTCTGGTGGTCCGGCACATTCTGGAAATACCTGGACAAAGTAGTGTCCCGTGTATTACCACCAAAAGGCCAGGTAAAGGTAAATGCGGATGCCGATACCACTTATGCCAGGTACAATCCCCAGGTAAGTAAAACAGGTGAGAACGTGGTTTCCCGGAATAACTATATGAATGAGGGAGATCCGAATGACGTACCCGTTTCAGCATGGATCTTCTCAAATCTGGAGCCTTTTAAGAAAATCTACATGCCGGCATCTACCGTACATGGTATGGAAAGAGTGATGGCATTACCTGTTGTAAAAGAAAAGAAAGATAGTCTTAAGATGTTGAATATGACTGAATTAACACCACTTGCAAAGGCAATGCCTTACAAGCTGGAAACAGGTGCTGATATTCCTTTATGGTATCACCTGGGTGTAGGGATGTTCAACCAGCAGTTACACGCTTATGCACAAAAGATCAGGGCGCATCACTATGATATAGTCTTATACGAATATGCACCTGCCAACAATAACTTTTACCCATTCGCTATACAGCAGGAGCTAAGGGAGAATTATCACAGGATAGATACGTTCCTGGCTCCACGTCGCCCAACCAACGCTACCATTGAAGTTTATGTGCGATAAGCACCTGAATATATCCTGAGTATATCCTGAACAGGTATTGAATAAGTCTTGAACAGGTATTGAAGAGGCTCATCCTACGCTCATCTTACGTTTTTTAACGTAGGATGAACGTAGGATGAGCCTCTTCAATACCTGTTCTCATCCTTTTCACAAGCTCTTTTCATACTATTCAGAAGCAATTCTTACCCTGCTCATCTGCTTTCTGTGAATAATTTATTTGCCCAAATAAGTAGTAATACTAAATTTATTAGTATTTTCGTATTGTAAGCAGTGCGGAACGTTAGCACCCTTTTGAAAAAACTATCCTCTCATTTAATGATAGCTTGATAATAAACTTCAATACCCATTAATTCGCATAAGAGATTGTCTGTTAATTTATTAGATTAAATTTAATACCTGCAATAATGACTACGTGGTTGTATGATGGCACCTTTGACGGTTTCCTATCCTGTGTATTTGATATGTACTGGCAGCGGAGAATGGACATCCGTATCCGCAAGGAACAGGAACATATCCGTGGCTCTTATGAAGACGTGATTTTTATGCCTACCATTATCGCAAATGCAGAACGGGTATGGGCCGGTTTGAATAAAAAGGTATCTCCGGACCATCTTCAGCAGTTCTTCTCCTGTTACCTTTCAGAGCTGCCTGCTGAAGAAGATAACATGGTAGGATATATCCGTTATGTACTTGGTAATAAGGAGGTTGCACTGTCAGATGAAAGTAACTTACACCTGCTGCATATGGCTCAGCTTTCTAAAAAAGTGTACCGGGAAAAACACCGGATGGAAAGCCTGGTGAGTTTTCAACTGACTAAAGACAATATCTATTACGATATCATCTCTCCGGATTATAATGTATTACCTCTTATCGCAAGGCATTTTAAAGAACATTATGCAGACCAGTACTGGCTGATTTATGATAAGCGCAGGCGCTTTGGGATCTATTATAACTTACAGCATGTAGAAACGGTGAGATTACAGTTCAACGAGAACTTTGATGCCCGTTATCATCATTCAGGGAACATCTGGGCCCCGGAAGAAGCATTTTATCAACAGATATGGGTAGCCTGTTATAAAAACCTGTCTGTTAATAATAGTAATAACCAGCGCTTACAGATGCAGCATATGCCCAGAAGATACTGGAAATACCTGGCAGAAGGATCAATCAAATAAACTCAGCTGGGGATCTGGTGGTTTGGATTTTCCCATTACCGTTCTGCCTCCGTGCCGCCAGGAATCATTCCTTTCCCTGGCTATCACCTGGTCAAAATTCTCATTAGGGATAAAGTCCTTTTCCAGTTGCTGCGATAAAACGGACAGTTTCCGGATGGCATCCTGTTTATCCGTCTGCCCGATCTTAGCCTTATTCACCGCATCCCGTAAGGTATTGATCGTCTCATCATACACATTCACCGGTACCGGGAAAGGATGCCCATCCTTTCCGCCATGCGCAAAGGAAAATCTGGCAGGGTCAGTAAACCGGGAAGGCGTACCATGAATCACCTCACTTACCAGCGTTAACGACTGTAAAGTACGGGGCCCCAGTCCTTCTAATAACAACAATGACTCAAAATCAAGCAGTTCTCTTTCATGTGCCAGTGCCAGTACACTCCCCAATCTCTTCAGGTCCACATCTTTTGCCCGTACGTCATGATGCGAAGGCATCACGATATTCCGTATTTCAGGCATCAGCTTCGCTAGGTTTTCCTTCACCAGTTGCAATACTCCCGCCTTGGTAGACATTGCATCCTTGTCCGTTAAGTTAAGGATCAGCCCCTGGTTCTGTCCATATATAAAGGTATGCGGTGTCTCTGTAAAATGCTGAAAAGCAGCAGAATGCCAATGATAGCGCCTGGCCATACCGCTGGCATCGTTCATTCCCTGCTGTACCACGGACCAGTCGCCTTCATCAGAAACAATAAAGGAGTGGAGATACAATTGAAAGCCATCCTGCACGGCGGTATTATCTACTTTAGCCGCCAGTTTGCTGCTTCGTACCAGCATCTGCGCGTTCAATCCAGTCCTTTCAGCCACCAGCAGCAGTTCTTCCGGTGTTTGTTTGGAGTGTTTCCCCTTACCACCACAAATGTAGATCCCGAACTCTTTTGCATGCGGGTTCACCGCTTTCTTCAATGCACCCATCACACTTGTTGTAATCCCCGACGAGTGCCAGTCCATTCCCATCACACATCCCAGTGCCTGGAACCAGCAGGGATCACTCAGGCGACGCAATACTTCCGCCTTACCATAATCGGCAAGGATGGTTTCCACAATGGCACCACCCAACAGGCTCATTCGTTTTGCGAGCCAGAGGGGAACATGTCCATAATGAAGGGGGAGATCTGCGTAGGCACGTGACATAATTTACAAAAATACGCATTGGCACAATTCTTTCCATCATTGGATGGTAATCATTGAAGTATTGTTTAACCTGATAATAAGAGCTCATGAAAATGCAAACCCAGGATCTCGGCAACAAATCAATAACAATTCGTCTCGCTTTATATAAGATAGGTATCACTGCCTGTCTGGCGATCATCATCAGCATATTCCTTTTCGCCTGTAGCAGCGGGAATAACAAGGGAGGTAACTCAGATACGGCCGCTTCTATGCAAAGCGATACATCATCCATTGCGCCGGCAGATACTGCAGGTATGCATACGGACACAGCAGGCGTGAAACCAGATACCACCCCTGTTCACTAATTGTGCGTTAACTTCTACTAATTGTGGAATTAATGTCATCAATTTGTTGATCCTTCGTAAGGTCTTGTTAACTGTAAAAAATATCTTTTATGAAAGGGACAAATATTTTATTAGCAATGATAATGGCTGGCACAGTCACCTTAGCTGCCTGTGGTAATGGTAATAAGAATGCCACTGATTCAACATCCATTAGTACAATGGATTCTTCCACTGCAATGCCTGATACTTCCTTAAGAGATACCGCACCTGGTGCACAGATACCCCCAGGTGCAGTAAACCCGGGTGAGGATTCTGCCCGCTATGGTACAGGCGTAGGCGATACTTCTAAAAATCACAGACGATAAAAATAACTTGTGTGCAATGCGCACTATATGTAGAGAAAGGTAAAAGAAAGGGGACCATATAGGTTTCCTTTCTTTTTTTGTACAGGTTAAAATATTTATCTTTCTGTTCCGTCATAACCTATAGTACTTCTTTAAGAAGTTATCCCTAATAACAGCTAATGGAACAAAATACTAAGGTTAAAATCAGTTCATTTAAGAAAACGTTTCGTTTATACAAATACGTAAAACCCTACTGGCCGGCTTTCAGCCTGGGCTTACTCTTCCTTTTCCTTTCAAGCATTGCCAATCTGGCCTTTCCGAAGCTGCTGGGCCAACTGGTTGATTCCGGTACCGGTAAACAAATGGCGGAGGCCATTAACCATACCGGTCTGCTGCTGGTAGGGATATTGATAGCGCAGGGTATTTTCGGTTATCTGCGGATTATCCTCTTCGTAAATGTGACAGAAAAATCACTGGCCTCATTACGGCAGCACATTTATAATCACCTGATACAGTTACCGATGCGTTTCTTCTCCGGCAGGAGAGTGGGAGAGCTGGGGAGCCGTATCTCCTCGGACATCTCTCTGTTGCAGGAAACATTTACAACCACCGTTGCGGAATTCATTCGTCAGCTGATCATCATTGTAGGAGGGATTATCCTGTTGTTGCATACTTCCCTGTATCTGACATTGCTGATGCTGTCTTCTCTTCCCGTAATCATGGCCATCGCCTTTTTCTTCGGACGTATTTTTCGCCGTTATTCGAAAAAGGCTCAGACGCAAGTCGCTGAAGCTAATACGATTGTAGAGGAAACCTTACAGGGGATTCTCAATGTAAAAGCCTTTGCCAATGAGTTCTTCGAAATGAAACGCTATAAGAAGAAAACGACCGAAGTTGCCAATACGGGTATCAAGGCTGGTACTTTCAGAGGGGTGTTTGCAGCCAGTATGATCCTCGGTATTTTTGGTGCTATGATAGCCGTTATCTGGCAGGGCGCATTGATGATCGCTGCAGGTAAACTGGCTGCCGGAATGCTCTTTTCCTTCATTCTCTATTCGAGTTTTATAGGCGCCTCTGTTGCCGGGCTGGCGGAAGTATATGCCAGTATACAGAAAAGTATCGGCGCTACAGAAAACTTACTGGAGATCCTCGATGAACCGGCAGAACCTATTACAGACAGCGCTAAGATCGCTCCTGAATACCAGCTCACCGGCCAGATCTCTTTCAATCACCTCACATTCCGTTATCCTTCAAGAGATGATTTACAGGTATTGGAAGATATCTCTTTTGATATTGCTGCAGATCAGCAGATTGCATTAGTGGGACCAAGTGGTGCAGGTAAGAGTACCATTGTATCCTTACTGTTACGCCTGTATGATCCTGTTGCCGGAAATATATTGTTCAACGGGAAAGATATTGGCTCATTCCCATTATCTGCTATCCGCAGCCAGATGGCTATTGTGCCACAGGACGTATTCCTGTTTGGTGGTACCATCCGGGAAAACATTGCTTATGGACGGCCGGATGCTCCTGTGGAAGAATTAATAGCGGCTGCTCAAAAGGCCAATGCCTGGGAATTCATACAGCGCTTTCCGGACGGGCTGGATACCATTGTGGGGGAACGGGGCGTACAACTTTCCGGTGGCCAGCGTCAGCGAATCGCTATCGCCAGGGCTGTGCTGAAAAATCCCCGTATCCTGATACTGGATGAAGCTACTTCTGCGTTGGATGCTGAATCGGAAAGACTGGTGCAGGATGCACTGGAAAAACTGATGGAAGGACGAACCTCTATTGTCATTGCTCATCGTTTGAGTACTGTGCGCCAGGCAGATAAGATCATCGTACTGGATAAAGGACACATTGTAGAACAGGGTACTCACCATGAACTGGTACTAATGGAAGGGGGCCTGTACAAGAGTCTGAGCGAAATGCAATTTACTCACTAAGACTACATATAGGGTTTCATCTCATCTTCAATGTTTTGTCTCAGGTGCATTAACTTTTTTGCATAGGCTTCCATTTCGCCGGCTGCAGGTGTTTGCGGGGTCCATTTAGGTACAGGGACCGTCTTACCCTGATCATCTACTGCGGCAAATACCATTACACAGTGGGTGGTCTTGATCCTGGTTTGATAACGCGGGTTACCTGCCTGCACATTGATAGCAATATGCATACTGCTATTCCCTGTAAGGATAATAGTGGCTGTAATCTCCACCATATCCCCGATGGCGATCGGCTTAAAGAAGCGGATGCCTCCAACATAAACGGTCACGCAATATTGCCCGCTCCAGTTGGCGGCACAGGCATACCCTGCCTGGTCGATCCATTTCATTACAGCTCCTCCATGCACTTTGCCTCCAAAGTTCACATCAGATGGTTCTGCCAGAAAACGTAGTGTAACGGTGTTGGTGGTTGTATCTATCATCAGCCCTAAAATAATAAATGCAAGTTAATAACTTGCATTTATTATATAGTGTTTTTTTATTTTTTGTAATATCCTCAGATATCATTGTTATTCTCGGGCTGCTCCTCTTTTTTATTCTTTTTCTTCGCTGCATCCATCTTCCCGAACCTCCACGACATATTCAGTCTCAGCTCACGACTCGCTCTTTTCCTGTAATACTCCTGATCAGAGAAGGCCGTAGTAGTATAAGAAAGTGTTCTGTCAGTGTTAAATATATCATTCAATCCCAGCGATATAGCCAATGTACGTTTCTTTAAAAATTCCTTTCTCACAGCCATATCCACACTATATTTGGAAGCTCTTTCTCCCTGTGGCAGGATCTGTTTGGACTCATAGTTACCAGTCACCTGCAAACTTACATTATATGGGAACTTGGTATTACTGTTCATCTTACCAAACCAGGCAAATCCCTGGTTAGATAAATTGTTTTGTAAATTAGCCGCATTGATCTTAGTTTGAAACAGGTTGAGGTTAGTCGTTACATCCCAGTAATCTGTGATCTGATCACGTACCGTAAACTCAGCACCATAGGCATTCCGGGTATCCGCATTTACAGGATAGGTCAGTACCACTTTCTGAGACTGCCCGTTAATCGTCAGTACAGTATCGGTAGAGAAATCAGTGATCGCATTGTTCGTATTCCGGTAGTAAAGAGATACCAGCACATTATGCTTCTTATTAAAATCTTTCAGGTAACTCATCTCAAAAGAATTGGTATACTCTGGTCTTAACATCGGATTACCACGGTCTGCACTCTGCGCACTGTATTGCAGATCCGGCAGCAGGTCCCGGAACCACGGACGTCTTACACGACGGCTGTAATTCAACTGCACTTCATGATCTCCTTTAAACTTCTGAGAAAGGAATAAGCTGGGAAACAAGCTGATAGGGTATTTTATCTCGTAATTGTTTTTACCAATACTTTTCATCTCTCCGTTATAGTTAGACTGCTCCGCACGTAAACCAGCCATGTACCCAAAGCTGCCCGCATTACCGGTATAACTTACATAAGCGGCATTGATGGTTTCCCTGTAATGATAATCATTGGAAAGAGCGGAGTCCAGCACATAATCACCGGTAGAGAAATCTTTCCCCTTTGTATCCAGTTTATTATTGAAAATACGGCTGGTACTACGTAACCCTGCTTCCAGTTTAGACGTCTCAGAAAAAGGATTCACATAATCGATCTGGCCAGTCAGGTAAGTAGTATTTCCTTTACCGGCACCATAACGGTTCTCCGGTTGATTAGGTGTATCGATTGCAATATGGTTCATCGTATAATACTGAATATCATAGTTAGAACCATCTTTGCTGGTAGCATAGTTATAAGTGAAATCGGCTGTCAGCTCATGCCCCTGTTTCGCAAAAGTATGCTTGTAACCTGCCTGAGTAGTATAGTTACGCCAGCTGTGAGAGTCATTATCTATACCGGTACCAAAACGTACCTGCTGTTGTTGCTGATTTAAATTATACAACGTAAGATCAGTGTTGTCATTAAAATCGCCTCCCATAATCCCCTGAGAAACACTGATGGTATTGCGGTTATCTGCAAACCAGTCGAACCCAATACGTCCAAACTGAAACTTCCTTGTATTATTTCCATTATTATATTGATCGAGGTAAGTGGTAGTATCTGTACCAATATTTTTACGGAACAAATGAGAGTTGGTAGCAGCTTTCCGGGTACGCAGGTTATAACTCAGAGAAACATTAAACTTCTCCCGGCGAACGTTCATGTCCAGACCGCCGTTTACCCCACCCAGGGAGGAAACACCTGCTGTTACCTGTCCGTTAATCCCCGCTTTCCGGTTCTTTTTCAATACGATATTAAGGATACCGCTCACACCTTCCGCATCATATTTCGCAGAAGGATTAGTCACTACCTCTATATTGGCAATGGCATCTGCAGGGATCTGATCCAATGTAAGCGTGGTAGGGCGGCCATCTACAAATATAGTAGGGGTACCATTCCGTACACTCACATTCCCGTCTATGTCCACACTCACAGATGGCACCTGTTTCAGCACATCAGTAGCAGTACCGCCAATACTCGACAGGTTCTTCTCTACATTAAAGACACGTTTGTCAATAGCCATGGTATAAGCAGGTTTCTCTCCCACAATTTCTACTCCGGCCAGCGACCTTACATTTGCCTTCAGTTTGATGTTACCAACATCAATGCTGTTAGCTTTAGCGCTGAGGCTAATTGTTTTATAAACGGTTTCATATCCTATGAAATTTACCTTCACCAGGTACTTTCCAAAGGCAACCTCCGGGAAGTTAAAGTCCCCGTTTGTTTTAGATAACATTCCTGTAAGTGTAGTGGAGTCGGCAGAACGTAATATAGATACGGAGGCATATTCTACCGGAGCATTGGTTTGTGCATCTACCAGTTTTCCATAGAGGACGCCGGTCTCCACCGGTTTAGACCCTGGTTGCTGGGCATAGGAATAAAAAGAGAATAATAATGTCATTCCCAAACATAAAGTAACAACTTTCTGCATGATTCAAAATACTTTTCTAAAGTGAGCCTGTAACGGGATTAAAAGTACTAGTAATTGGAAAAAGAAAACACGATTTTTGGATGAATGGCGGTAGGGGTTCTGTATCTTTGCAAGCGCTTTTATTTTCCGAATCAATGCTTTATGCCAAACGATTACCGACCGGACTGGGATATTTATACCTGCCACATAGAGGATAACCCGGCCATTATTGGGCTGGACCTTGACTTACGCCGTTTCGCTCCTCTCAATAATAAGCCATTTGCGGTACACATTTCCGTATACCTGAATGATCCGCGGCCTGACGGTTTTCCCCAGGGAAAAGAATTTGAAATATTAGGGGAGATAGAAGACCACCTGGTACAACAGCTGGAATTAACCTTACATGCTCACTTTGCCGGCAGGACTATCTCAGCTGGGGTACGTGATTTCTACTTTTATACCGCCGATCCCTTACTCCATGATAAATGTATCAGGGATGCCATGACCCGCTTTCCCGGGTATAAATATGATTATGGAGTAAAAGAGGACAAAAACTGGGAACTGTATTTCGATTTCCTCTTTCCGGATATCCAGGAATTCCAGCGCATACAGAACCGCAAAGTGTTGCGTGCGCTGAAACAACATGGGGATATTCCTGAAAAAGAACGGCATATCGATCACTGGATCTTCTTCAGCACTGAAACCGACAGGGAGCAGTATTGGAAAACGATCCGGTCCCAGAAATTTACCGTAGAAGGCTGGCCCCTGGATAAAGACAGTGAACTGCCCTACGGATTACAGATTTCCAGGAATGATAAAACCGACGAAGATAGTATTGATTTAACGGTCATGTACTTATGGGAGCTGGCCCGTGAAATGAATGCACGTTATGATGGATGGGAAACTGTGATCGTGGCACAATAATTTAGCTATTTATGAGTTGTTTTACATTACAGGGAGGAAATTGCCTGTAATGATTCATTAATTTTTTTTAGATTACATACGAACTGTTACAACTGTTATGTATGCTTTACGTATGTAAGTATACAGCCATCTTATTAGCTACCGGAAAGAGTGGGAACGTGTTTTAAAATATTACCTGGTTTTGTAGTTTACTGTTGCCTGATAATGCTGTCCTATACTGCAACGGGAGAAGGACTGCCCGAATACAGCTGTTACCGGCAAAATATACAACCCACTGATACTGTACCGGCCAAACGGGCATCAAAAGGCTGGTTAAAGCGGTTAGGAGAATATCGCAACTCCTTACGGAACAAACAATACCGCGATTCCGTTATCCGTAAAGTAACCCGTCAGAACGTTCCGGAACCGGAACTCAGCGGCAATGTCATCAATAAAAGTGAAAAATACTTTACGCCTTTCTCAGGAAGAGTGATCCGTGATATATATTACCGGAAAGTAAATGTGTTCGGTCCGGATAACATCAGCGATACCACCTTTACCACTAGCATGAAACTGGTGCATTTTGCCAACCGCCTGCATTACAACTCAGAAGAGTGGGTGATCCGGCAATCCCTGTTTTTCCGGCAGAACGATACCATTAATCCTTTTGAAATGTCGGACAACGAGCGTTACCTGCGTAACCGGCCTTTCCTGTCAGATGCCCGTCTGTACATCATTAATGCTGCCGTTTCCCCGGATTCGGTAGACTTACTGGTGGTAACCAAGGATATATTCGAATACGGTTTTGATCTTTCAGAGGCAACACCCACAGCTTTAAGGACTTCCGTGACCAATAATAACCTGTTCGGTGCCGGGCAGGGACTAAGGATAGGCGCGGCCTGGCATAATACTTATAATCCACCCTGGGGAACAGAGATCCGGTATACCAAATACAATGCACTGGGGACCTTTATAGATTTCAGCGCAGGGTATACTGCCCTTAATAACTATAATCCTTTAGATTCAGGTGTATATGAAGGCGCTTATTACATCAGCCTGAACCGCCCTTTATACAGGAATGGGGCCAACTGGGTGGGAGGGATAGATCTATCCCGGCACTATTCTATCAATAACTTTGGCAGAACAGATACCTTTTACCGTGATTACCGTTACCAGGTCATCGATGTGTGGGGTGGTTATAACTTCCTGAAACAGGACGACAGAAATGGCTCCCGCCGGCCAAACCTCGCATTCCTAATCCGGCATAACAACCTGTTCTTTACAGAACCGCCAAAACAGGAAATGTTCAAGTTAAACCCGGTGTACAACGACCGTCGTTTTTACCTGGCAGAAGCCATCCTTTTCAAACAGGACTTCTTCAAGACACATCATTTCTTTGGTTTTGGCAGAACAGAGGATATTCCATTGGGGTATTCAGCGTCCATTTCAGCGGGATGGCAGGCCTGGAATCACAGGCGAAGAGCTTATACCGGTATTGAAGCACAAAAATTCTGGACTACCCGCTTGCAGGGAATCATCAATGGAAGTGTTGGAGTAGGTACTTTCTGGCTGGATAATGTAGCTGAAGATCCGGTGATCCATGCAAAAGTAGAATATTACAGCCGTCTGTTCAGGATCAGGAAAAACATGTTCCGCCAGTTTAGTTCTATAGATTACCTGGGTAACGTAAATCCTTATCTTTACCGGCCACTGGATGCGAATAATGAGTATGGAGTATGGGGCTACCGCGGCACCCAGATGAACGGTTATCAACGACTGAACGTGAGATCAGAAACAGTGTATTACAGCCCGTTGAAAATACTGGGTTTTAAATTCAACTTCTTTACGTCGGTGCAGGCTTCTCAGCTCACCTCCAAAAGTAATAATATCTTAAAGAACCCGATCTATACCGGTATAGGCTTTGGTTTCAGGGTAAAGAATGAGAATCTGGCAATTAATACCATCAAAGTCTCAGGAAACTATTATCCGAACCCACCAGCCCCTGTGAAGCCATTCTTCCTTGAAATCACCACTATCGTTGACTTCCGTTTCGATATCTACGCCTTAAGAGCGCCCGCGTTCCTTAATTTCAGGTAGATTTCTTAATCTTAAGGATCACCAGTTTGGATGTAGGCGTATTACTTTTATCCGCTACACTATTCAAAGGCACCAGTGCGTTTGTTTCGGGGAAATAAGTAGCCGTACATTTTTCAGGTATATTATATTCCACTACGATGAATTTATGTACTACCCGTTCTGTTCCACCAAACTCATTGTACAGATCCACTACATCACCCGGTTGTAAACCAGCAGTAATAATATCTTTTATATTCATGAGGATAATCCTTCTTTCCTGGTAAATCCCCCGGTAACGGTCATCCAGCCCATAGATAGTGGTATTAAACTGATCATGGCTCCTGATCGTCATCATCATAAATTCATCTGCGGCCAGCTGTTGTGTTGTTACATCCGCCACATTAAAATGTGCTTTCCCTGTTTTAGTATTAAAGCGTCCTTCCCTGGCGCCATTCGGAAGGTAAAACCCACCGGAATGCCTTACTCTTTCATTATAGTTGTTAAATCCCGGAATCACTTTTTCTATATCTTCCCGTATATGATCATAATGCTGGCTATACCTTTCCCAGTCCACATGGGATTTACTTCCCAGCGTTGCTTGTGCCAGCCTGCATACAATGGTTGGCTCACTTAATAAATATTCTGATACCGGTTTCAGGTTACCCTTAGACATCTGTATTACGCCCATGGAGTTCTCGCAGGTAACAAACTGTTTTTCTCCATTAATAATATCCTCATCACTACGGCCCAAACAAGGCAGGATAATCGCCTCTTTACCGTGTACCAGATGGCTCCTGTTCAGCTTAGTAGATACATGCACCGTCAGGTCACAGTTACGCAGGGCTTGTGCCGTTACTTGGGTATCCGGTGTGGCAGACAGGAAATTCCCACCCATTGCAAAGAATACTTTTGCCTTTCCGTCCCGCATTGCTTTAATAGCAGACACAGTATCAAATCCATGTTCCCTTGGCGGATCGAATCCATATACTTTCTGAATAGCATTCAATAGTTGTTCGGAAGGTTTCTCGAAAATTCCCATTGTACGGTCGCCCTGTACATTACTATGCCCGCGTACCGGGCAGGTACCTGCACCGGGCTTGCCGATACTGCCTTTCAGCAGTAACAGGTTCACCACTTCTTTAATAGTGTCTACCGCATTTTTATGCTGGGTGAGGCCCATCGCCCAACAGGTAATGATCTTCTTTTTGTGCATAATGGCCTTTGCAGCCAGTTCTATCTGTTCCAGCGGCACACCACAATCAATCGCTAATTGTGAAAGGTCCTGTTGCCTTAAATGTGTAATATATTCAGCATATCCCAATGTATCGGCAGCGATGAATTCGGCATCGAAGACCGTTCCGGGATGTTTATCTTCTTCCTGTAACAACAATAATGTCAACGCCTTTATGAGCGCAAGATCTCCATTGATCTTTACCTGCAGGAAAATATCAGTAAGATGGGTTTTAATATTGAGGAAACCTTTTACCGTTTGCGGGTTCAGGAAATTAAGCAACCCTGTTTCATGTAACGGGTTAACTGCAATGATAGTTGTGCCTTTCGCTTTTGCTTTCTGTAAAGCGGTCAGCATACGGGGATGATTGGTACCGGGGTTTTGTCCCAGGATAATGATCACCTCTGCCATATATAAGTCGTCTAACGTCACAGAACCTTTCCCGATCCCCAGGGATTCACCCAGGGCCACACCACTGGATTCGTGACACATATTGGAGCAATCAGGCATGTTGTTCGTACCATACTCCCGTACAAACAACTGGTAGAGATAAGCAGCCTCGTTGCTGGTCCTTCCGGAAGTATAGAAAATAGCTTCATTGGGAGATGACAATGCATTCAGATGATGTGCAATCTTTTTAAAAGCGTTATCCCAACTGATAGGCTGATAATGAGTAGCCCCTTCGGGCAGATAAACCGGTTCCGCCACTCTTCCTTTTTTCCCTATTTCATAATCCGTTAATTCCGCCAGATCAGCTACACTATTTTCCGTAAAGAAGGAAGCTGACAGCTTTTTACTGGTAGCCTCTTCGGCCACTGCCTTGGCGCCGTTCTCACAGTACTCCGCAATAGAAGAGCGTTCATCGTCAGGATCAGGCCATGCACAACCCGGGCAATCAAATCCATCTTTCTGGTTTAATTTAAGGAGTGCTTTTAATCCACGTGCAGCATCCATTTCTTCCAGGATATGTTTCGCACTGAAAATAACCGCCGGTATCCCTGCAGCTGTAGTTTTGGGTTTTCCTATTTTAAAATCTCCTGTAAATTTCTCCGGGTTCTCCGCGTTGGGAACAATTGATGCAGTTGCCATGATTAAACGGTTATTCTTTCTTCTCCTGTATAAATATTAAATCGTTGCAAACGTAAAAATCCTATCAGTGTAATATCCCATTCATGGGCCATTTTTACTGCCATACTGGATGGCGCACCCACTGCTGCAATTATTTTTATCCCTGCCATAGCAGCCTTTTGTATCAGTTCAAATCCAGCACGGCCACTTAGTAATAATATATAATTATGCAATGGAAAAAGGTGCCCCTGCAGGGCAGTTCCCACTAATTTATCCACAGCATTATGTCTGCCAATATCTTCCCGCATAATTAATAAATTCCCTTCATTATCAAACAGGGCGGATGCATGCAACCCACCGGTATCTTCAAACACGGCCTGTTGCTTACGGAGAAGCCCTGGTAACTTCACCAGCAAAGAAGCCCTGCATTGTATCGTTGTTGCTGCTACATGCACTGGTGCATAAATAGCTGTGATCTCTGTTTTTCCGCACACCCCGCAACCTGAATTCGCAAAGAAGTTCCGCTGGGCAGGTTGTAGAACAGGCACTACGTTGTTCTGTAGTGTAACTGTTGCAATATTATCCGCATAATTAATCTCCGCAATATCGTCCACAGATGAAATAATTCCTTCTGTAAAAAGGAACCCTGCAGCCAGTTCCCGGTCCTGCCCGGGAGTACGCATGGTCACCGTAATGCTTTGTTGCTGCCCTCCATGTACCAGTCTGATTTCCAGCGGTTCTTCCGCTGCGAGGGCATCTTCTGTGTCAGTAACAAGCGTATCCTGTACTCTTGTTATACGTGTGTAGGAAATGGCCGGATTTAACATAGTTAAAGTTACGTAAAGAATGGCATCAAATTTTCAGTACATTAGGCACAAATAAAAAACCTCATATATGCGCTGGAATGACCGTAGATTAAGCGATAATGTAGAAGACCGCCGTGGTGGCGGCGGTATGCGAACTTTAGGCGTGGGCGGAGGTATAGGTGGTGTTATCATCGTCGTACTGGCCCTGTTGTTTAACCGGAACCCCCAGCAGGTACTGCAACAGGTACAACAGGGGAGTGGAGGTACTGCCCAATCTGAGAAAGTAACAGCCAGCAGTGATGAAAATGCACGCTTTGCTTCCACTGTACTGGCAGATACGGAAGACGTCTGGACAAAGCTCTTTAACGACATGCATAAGCACTACCGGGACCCCGGCATGGTTATCTACAGTGATATAGACCAATCTGGTTGTGGCTCTGCCCAGGCAGCAATGGGACCATTCTATTGTCCTGCAGACGAAAAAGTATACCTCGATCTTTCCTTCTTTAACGAAATGGAACAACGGTTCCATGTAGTAGGAGACTTTGCGATGGCATATGTAATCGCTCACGAAGTTGGCCATCACGTACAGAACCTCCTGGGTATTACCAAAAAAATGGATGCCATGCGTTCCCGCCTGAGCGAAGAGGAATATAATAAGCTGTCGGTGAAACTGGAATTACAGGCCGATTTTCTGGCAGGAGTGTGGGCACATCACGCACAAAAAATGCAGAATATCCTGGAAGAGGGTGATATCGAAGAAGCGCTGAACGCTGCCAGTGCCGTAGGAGATGATAAACTACAGAAAGCTGCCCAGGGATACGTTGTACCGGATGCCTTTACGCATGGTACTTCTGCACAACGTATGCGCTGGTTTAAAAAAGGATTTGAAAGCGGAGATATTAAGGATGGAGATACCTTTAATTCATCAGAATTATAAATGAAAAAAGCTGACTCATGGTCAGCTTTTTTCATTTACTGCAGATTCCTGCGTCATATTTTTAAGTTGATCCGTTGTAATCGTAAACATATATCCTCTTCTCGAATTACTTTCTTCTTCGGATAATGGTAAGGTAAAATGGAAACTCGTTCCTTTGCCTACCTGGCTGTCAAACCATATCTCTCCCTCATTCCGCTCTATGAAATCTTTGGATAAGGGCAACCCTAATCCGCAGCCCCTCTCATTTTGTGTTCCTCCTGTAGAGTAATAAATATTGGATAATACTTTGGGTTGATCCGCTTCTGCAATACCTACTCCATTATCTTCTACTATCAGCTCTATCTTCTCAGATAGCATCAGGTAACGGATATTGATACTACCATGAGCAGGGGTAAACTTGATAGCATTGCTGATCAGATTACGTAAAACAAGCCTTATCATATCAGGATCTCCGTATACCATAATAGGATGAGATAACTGATGAGTAAGCGAAATGTCTTTTTGTTTTGCCAGCAATAATAACAGTTCAAATTCTCTGTTTAAAATAGCAGTAATATCAAAATCATCTGCATTCACGCGTATTCCTTTCATCTGACTGCTGGCCCATTGTAGTAAATTATCCATCATGGACGAAGTATTCTTCATGTCTCTCCATAATTCATCAACGAAAAACCTGAATTGCTGGGTAGACATTTTATCATCTCTCAGCAAAAACAACATGCCTTCCAGTATCGCCAGCGGTGAACGGAGATCATGAGAAATAACGGAAAATATTTTATCCTTTACCTGGCTTGCACTTTCCAGTGCTACATTCTGTTCCAGGATAATCAGGTTCTGCTGCTGTACTCTTTTATTACGGTTATTTAACTGAAGGTATAAGTCCTGCTGACGTTTGTACATACGGAAAAGAATGCTTGTAATCACAGACAGTACAAGGAATAACATGATACAGAAGATCACAAACTTCTGCTGCATTTTGATGGTGGAAAGATGTAATAACTGCTCCTTCTTCAGCATTTCATTTTCACGACGCTTCTTCTCAGATTCATATTTCTCTTTTGTATTGGCAATGAACTTCTTTTTTTCTGTATTAAAATACTGCTCATTCAGCCTCGAGAACTCTTTATAACCGGACATGGCCGCTATATAATTACCTCGCGCAGAATCTAAAGACGCCTGGTATTTATAATAGATCATCGTGTTCTTGGTATTCTGCAAATGTTTATTCAGTCTGGCAGCATCACTGAGGTTACGGGCGGCATCTGTATATTTTTTTAAGGCAGTATTGACTCTGCCGAGGTTCAGGTATGCTTTGGTAAGCCCTGGCAGATTATCCGATTCCCGGCAGTATTTCTCGGAGATCTCATAGTACCGCAATGCTTCCCGGTATTGCCCCTTATCATATAAAATATGACCAATATTCTCATAAGTAAAGGCCAGTCCTTTATGATCATTAAGTGACAGCTTTATTTTTTCAGATTCGTACAGGAATAATAAAGCAGAATCCGGTTGATGAAGCAGCAGGTAACAGGAGCCGATGTTATTCAAAGACCGGGCCACCTCAGCCTGATCATGCAGAGATTGTTTGAGGTATAATGCTTTTTTCTGATAAGGTAGTGCGAGCTCTGGTCTGTTTTGCTCTATATATATATTGCCAATGTCTGCGTTCAGGACGCTGATTGCGTGAATATCATTTAGTTGATCTGCCAGCTTCAGGGCATCCATCGTTAAATCCATCTGTTTATCCAGGTTACCGCGACTGTTTTCTGCCAACGCCAAATTGCGTTTGCCCCACAGTACACCGGATAGATATCGGAGGCTGTCACTGATATGAATGGCCTCTCTTCCATACTTTTCCGCGAGTGCAGGGTCCTTTGTAAAATACAGCCTCCCCAGTTTGTTCAGCAGTATTACACGGTCTGTGTCTCTTTGCGGATGCTTGTCTATGGCACGCAGCAAACTATCCGTGCAACCTGGCTGTGCAAGGAGCATGGATGGTAATCCACATAGGATGACCATGTAAAAAAAGAGGTGTACTCTAAATCGGACTATCTGCATAGAAAGTCAAGTTGTTGACGAAGCGTTCATTTAGGGCTACCTGAATGCAGCGATAAAAATATGAAAAAAAAAGATGCATTTTTTTGAAATTGGAAGATAATCTATTCAAACATTGTACCACAGTAAGTTACATAGAAAAACATTCTTGTGTATTGGCACTAAAAGTACGTTGGTCGTCTAAAATTTTGTACTATTATACTATGAAACCTACAGTTACCATAGAATATTGCCCTAAATGCGGTTGGCTGATGCGCGCAGCATGGATGGCACAGGAGCTACTGACAACTTTTACAGATGACATCCGAAGTGTAACCTTACAGCCGAGTGAAATTGGGGGAAGCTATATCATTTATGTAGATGGGGAAATCCTGTTTAATCGCAAAGATGTTGGTCATTTTCCGGAGATAAAGGAATTGAAACAGCTGGTAAGGGATAAAGTAAATCCTGAGAAAAGCCTCGGACATTCTGACAGAAAATAATTTTGAAGGCATAAAAGTTGTTTCTTTGCATCCCGATGAGAGTGCAAAGAATTATATCTGTTACGGTTATATTACTAATCGTTTGTTTAGGACTGAAAGCTCAGGATAGCGCTGCTATATATGGTGGAACCTTACATCGTATCCCAACTGCTGATAGCATTGAGCTGCCCCAAACCAGTATCAACGGCAGGGAGCTACCCGTACATAAGCGCAGTTTTTTCCCATTACCCGTATTGGGTTACTCTCAGGAGAAAGGTCTGGAAATAGGGGCTGCTATGCTCTATTCCTTTTATACAGGCAAGGATGCTGAATTACGCAACTCTACTATTAACCTGATACCCAGTATCACCACCAAAAATCAGTATAAGATTGATCTTAAAACGGATATCTGGACGGATAACAACAACTGGCACTTTAAAAGTAACCTGCGTTACCATGATTTCCCCGTCTATTTTTATGGCATCGGAGATACTACACATAAAGCAAATGGAACATTAGTCGATAACATTCGTTACAAAGTACAACTGGAAGCAGAACGCCGTATAAACGGTCATTTTTATGCCGGACTGCTGCTCCAGTACCAAAAAGACGACTACAAGGCCAGAGAGATCAAAGGTATTTATCCCGGACTACCCCTCACTGATAAAGATGGGGGCTATGTCACTTTCATAGGCGCTACCGGCATCTTCGATAACAGGGATAACCAGAATTTTACCACCCGTGGCACCTGGATGCGTTTAAACATCGCCTACGCACCTTCCTTTATCAGCAAGCATGAGCTATGGAAGCTGGATGTACAGGCACGGCATTTCATTCCTTTATCCCGCAATAGTACCCTGGGCCTGAATGGTGTTTTTAACTCCCTGCAGGGCAGAACATTACCTTTCTATCTCTTACCCGAAATGGGTAACGATCTCATGATGCGTGGCTATTACACAGGCCGTTACCGGGATCAGAATTACCTGGCTTTACAGGCAGAATACCGCTACTTCCTTAATCCACATATCCCCATCAATATCTGGTTTCTTCATATGCAACCCAAATTTGCACTGGCTGCGTTCGGTGGCACCGGCGCTGTATTCAATAACCACGATATCGGCATATCTCACTTCAAACCGGACTATGGTTTGGGTATTCGCTGGTTCTACGACGAAAGTGCCCGCCTGACCATTCGTATCGACTATGGCTGGGGTGAAAAGCGTGCTGGAGAACAAAGACAATCAGGACTTTATCTATCGCTTGCAGAAGCATTTTAAGTAGTGCCTCAGTCTGAATATTATGGTAACTATTGTTATCGGTAAATACGCTGCATCTGACTGTTCAGTTTTCTGATTTAGCTTTGAAATATGGGTACAGGATTTCAAACGGAGGCACTACTGTATCTTAATCTTTTTGCCCGTATCGTCAGTATTTATTAACTTGGAGCATAGCATCGTTTTAACCCGATAAATTCCAAGTATGAAACGCATAACCCTCTTATGTACGTTGTTTTTCGCAGTGGCTATACACACTGCTACAGCCCAGAAAAAAAGCTCTAAATTTTATCTCAAAGTAGCTGGAGGATATTACTTCAGTGTATTTCCTGGTCAGTTTCCCAAAGTAGGCCCTTATGAACCGCATGACGAACAAAAACAATATAGTTCGACAGACGGTAGCACTACTGTAATTTCCGAAAAAGTACTCACAGGTTCTTACGGAGCCGGTGGCAGGGGAGGGCTCTCCCTTGGATGGAATCTTAACAAGTATATGGCCGTGGAAGCTACTTTTAACTACTATCACAGTAAGAAAAACCTGATGACAAGGGAAGTAACTACATTGGCCGGCAGCAGCAATGTATTGGGGAAAATAGAATCTCACGGTTATGTAAATGCTGTAGACTTCGCACCAAGCTTCATCATTTCTCCCGGCTATGAAAAAGTAAATCCGTATGTACGCCTTGGTTTTGTCATTCCTTTATGGGGCCGGCTGAATATTGAAACGGATGCAAATCAGAGTGGTACCACAGCTTTAGGTGGACAGACACTGCTTACTCAAACCACCATCCATCGTGAAGAACAGGTGAAACCAAATATTACACTTGGCTTCCAGGGTGCCGTGGGCGTAGCCTTCCCGATATCTCACAAACTTGACATTTTTGTTGAAGCAGAATACAAGAACGTTCCTGTAAAAAGTAAGGAAAAGGAAGTAAAGGCTTACGATGAAAATACCAAAGTGATTAACCCTTCTACGGGCGCTGTGGTTGCTACACAGCACCGGGGGCTGGGAGATCTTTCTACCGCTGAAAGTCATACGAAATACGTAACGACCCTGGACCAGAGTTCGAATACTCCTGTTGGTCAAACCGGTGCAAAAGTTACCTACAAACACAATGATCAGCCATCCAACGATCTTAAATCTTACATCAATATTGGTGGTTTAGGTGCAAACGTAGGCTTGCGCTGGCACTTTTAATATCGAAAAGGAAGTATAAATAGTAATGCCGGGTATTTACAAGCCCGGCATTGCTATTTATATTAATGAACGGATCACCTGTGTCAAGGTAGTTTCCAGTTCTTTATCAATAATGTTTCCTGCTGCATCCATCTTTGTACGAACAACAGGGATCAGTAGTTTATTGTCTTCTTTAATAATGGCAGACATAACGGTCAGCGTTTGCACAAGTGACGCATTTGCTTTATCACCGCCGGTTGCAAGGGGAGAGGCACTGATAACGGCCGTTGGCTTATCGTACAACTCTCCTGAAGAAACAATCCAATCCAGCGCATTCTTCAGAACACCCGGCACGCCAAAAGCATATTCCGGCGTACAAAAAATAACCGCATCCGCCTTCTTCAATTGCTCCCTGAAATCCTGCACGGTTGTTACCGGTATTGCACCTTCAGCATCCAGCTCAGGACTAAAATATGGCAATTTATCCAACCCTTCATACAGCGTAATTTTCACACCATCTGGTGCCAGCGCTGCACAAGCCTTCAAAATATTGGTATTAGAAGATGTATTCCTGAGGCTCCCTGAAATAGCCAGTATGTGTTTGATCATGCCGCCAGATTATTTACTTTTTTTTTATTCGCAGCAACTGGTTGATTCAACTCGTATGGCCGGTTAAAAGCTTCCTGGGAAACTTTAAAATAACCCGCTAGTGTACGGATCACATCTTTGGATAATCCCTTTTTATAGTGAAGAATGTCAGAAAGATAACCCTTGCTGACATTGAGAATACCCGCCAGTGCTGTAGCATTTAAACCATGTTCCTGCATTAAGGATTGCAGGAGTTCTATTGGATCAAGCTCCATAAAGGTGTTGTGTTCCTCATCCCATTTTTCTATGAGTAAAGTGAGCAGATCAATCTCATCTTTTATGCCACTGCTTTTAGGCATAGTATCCACAAGCTCTTCCAGAACTTTGCAGTATACCTTATACTGGCTTTTACTTTTGATAACCTTATATTTTAAGCCTTCCATAACCAATAAATTATTTTTTGCCATCAATAAATACTTATAGAATATTGTTGTTTACGCTTGCATAATTCATCATACGCTGCGTGCGTACCGATCCAGCATATAAATAAATGCACGGTTGTTTCGCCAAACGCATATTTACATATCATTCTGTAATGATTACCGCCCACATTAAAAATTACTCTGTTAGTGCCATTTCCTAATAAGTCGGCACTTCTGAATGTATGCCTGATGTCTGTTGTATTTTCCCAGTTTGCGAATTTAATTTTCTCCAGCCATTCCGTGAAAGAACTCCGGCTGCCCGGGTGTAAATTTACAAACAATTCTATGCACTGTTTTTTTACCAAATGGATTCTCATACAAATATAGGTTAACTTTTTGAGTTCTCAAATGGAGAACAATTTTTTTTCTTAACACCACCAAATTATTTTTTTATCCCTAATAATATGTTGTTCATTTTATTCATTTTGATTACAAGGCAGAATGCTTTTACTGTACAAAAAATTAACTAACTGCCACATCATTTCAATCACTTATTCGTACCTTAAAGATCAGATGCATCAATCAATATAAACTTACACAGCTTTAAACCCTGATAAGCTGAACCTAACACCAGTCTATATTTTCCCTTTCTTATTATTCTGATAATTTATATTATGTTAAATAGAATATTCGAAGAAGTAGTGTTGTATTAACCAAGTACTCTTCAATACAACTCTGCTTCTTCATGGGGCTTGACTATTGTCATTTACGCTTACATCATTCATCATAATAGTAAATGAAACATCACCTATATTAGCTAAATACTCCTTCAACATACTCTGCTTTTTTTATGGCCTTTTAAATACAGCAACAATAGAATATTCGTGAAACATCGCCTATACTAACTAACCGATAATTAAGTACTCTTTCAATACAACTCTACCTCTTTTGATGGCCTTTTTATATGACCACATCCGCTCATTGTATTTTTTTTAACATTCACCGCCGGGTTACCTTTCCCATATTCCCAGTATAAAATGTAAACAACACACTATGCGCGCTTCACCATGTTTGCTGGTAATAATACCGGCCCTGACTCTCTTTGCCTGTTCACCATCATCTACCTTTCATGAGCAAACAGCAACCGCAGATTCCACTACATTTTCAAATGAAATCACTAAGCTGAATTCACCGTCCAGGAAACGCGTGCGAACTGCGGACGTACGTTGCCGTGTGAATAACGTATTCAGCGCTGCATCAACCCTGGAACATATCGTAACTGGGATAGACGGCGTCATCGTAGAAAGCACTATGCAAAACGATTTTGGTGTAAGTAAAGAGATCCCTTACTCCGCAGATTCCTTAAAACGTATTCAGCTCTACTCGCCCACCGCCAACCTTACCCTACGCGTACCCGCAGCTAAACTGGATTCCGTTGTGGAATCCCTCACTGCTATGGCTTCATTCATAGACTACCGTACGCTGAAAAGCCAGGATAAAACCCTGGACTATCTCTCAAACGCCTTAAAGAACAATGAACAGGGAAATGAGGAAGGAACCACGCCCACACCGGTAAGCAGGAAAAAGCCATTGGATGCTGTCGCTTATGAAGACCGGAAAAAAGAAAATATAATCGACCGTAAGATCGTTAACATGGCTATCCTGGATGACGTGAATTACGCTACGTTTTCCGTACAATTATTCCAGTCACAGTTAGCGGACGTACAGGTAATCGTAAACCCCGACCGTGTAATACATGCCGGATTTGGCATAGCATTGCTCACCGCCCTGCGTGACGGTGTAGATATCTTTAGAAGCGTGTTACTATTCATCCTTCAACTGTGGCCGTTCCTGCTGTTGCTGGCTGGTGGATGGTTTGGCTATAAGAAACTATCCGTATAAATTTGAAAAGCGCCTGTCTCTATGTTCAGAGACAGGCGCTTTTTAAATTATTCCCGGATGGTATTTTTATCACTCAATGCCATCCTCGCAATCTCATCTTTCCTTCTAAATACAACTCCGGGATGTTGCTTTATATAACGAAACAATTCATTGGTTGCTTTTACCATCTGAGGGGAACCGCCAATGCGGTCATGAAAGCTTACCGACATCATCCTGCGTTTATGCAAAGACTCCTCGTACAACTGATCAAACTCCATCTTTACCTGGTTCAGGAACTGATCTGTAGAAAACCATTGACCGGCTACCAGTTGAATATCATTACACCGTAAAGTATATGGTATAAACGCTGACCACCAGTCTGGCCCCATCTGCCCATGAAGAAGATGCAGATGGTCGTTCTTCTTTAACTGTTCCTGCAATCACCGGGCTCACGATCCCCGCCATTCCCAGTAATCCGGCTGTTTTCAGAAACTCTTTTCTCGTTGTCATTTACCAATCAGTTTATCAAGTGAATACGCATTGTAGGTACCCACGTAGTTAAGTAATACCGCAAAAAAAGCGGTGTGGATCAACTGGGAAGGGATCGCATCCCAATTCTCGATCATAGCCGTTCCAAAGATCAGAAGGATCATGGCCACGCCTCCTCCAATAAGGGAAATACGGGTAAATAAGCCGAGAATAAGCAGCAGGCCTAACAGAAATTCAGCCACAGGCAGCGCATAACTAAATGGCACAACCAACGCGGTTGGAATCATAGACTTCTCAAAGCTCCCGGTCATCCAGGCGCTGAACTTAGCCAGCTTGGGTAAACGTACTAGGCCATGGCCAAACATGCTGGCGCCAATAGCCAGGCGCAGTATCAGAAATGTAGTAATGTTGTTTATCATAATGCATCAAATTTCAGTCTTTTTAGCCTGCTGGTTCTTGTACAATCTTTGGATTATTCAGTACATTTATGGGATGTTACAGGAGAACTTATACCAGCCTTTTGAGGTAGAATACAGAGAGTTAACAGAGTGCCCTATAGAGCCACATAGGCATAACTTCTTCGAGATGGTGTATATTATAGAAGGAAACGGAATACAATGCGTAAATGATAACAAGCTCCCTTACGCTGCAGAAAAACTCTTCCTGCTAATGCCACAGGACACTCACTCTTTTGAAGTGAGAACAGTCACGAAATTTTTCTTTATCCGGTTTAATAATATTTATCTGAAAAACCAAAGCAAGGAATGGATAAAGAAGATGGAATTTATTTTCCAGCATAATAACCACCTTCCTGGTTGTATATTAAAAAATAAAAATGATAAACCTCTTGTGAAATCCCTGGTAGAAGCTATTATCAGAGAGCAGGTAAACCAGCAGGTATATAACAAAGAACTGGTACAACAGATCGTAAATACCATCATCACGGTAGTGGCCAGAAACATCCTCTCGCAAACAGGCTTACCTGTCAAAAATGACATGAGTATCCTGCACTATATCCATGAGAATATTTATGCCCCTGATATGATCCGGGCAGAGCAGATCGCTGCTCATTTCAACATTGCGCCCAATTATCTGAGTGAATATTTTAAAAGAAATAATGGAGAAGGATTGCAGCAATACATCACCAATTACAAACTGAAGCTGGTAGAAGCCCGCTTGCAATACAGTGAACTGCGTATCGGTGAAATTGCAGCAGAACTGGGCTTTACAGATGAAAGCCATTTAAACCGGATCTTTAAAAAATATAAAGGTACCAGTCCTTCTGCCTATAGGAAAAGTCTTATTTAAAAGGATGCATATCGATTACCGTATCATTCCTGTAATAAGTTCCCAGCTGCGGAGTCCCGTTTTCATTATAAGTAATCGTTGGCCCATGTTTTTTTCCCCCTTTATAAAACTGTACAGCAGCAACTTTCTGGGTATAACTATATACTTTAACATATGAATATGCCGTATCATCGGGGTTCACATATGTTTCCGTTTTAAAGAAGACACCTCCTCCCCCCTGTTGAGTCTGGGTCAGTTTATAGTTAACAGTGTCCTCTAATGAATAAGGATCTTTGTTATGATGTGCAGCACTGTTACATGCACACAGACCGGTAAGGAAAAATGAAAAAGCGACTAATTGGAATTGCATACAACGATTTTATCATGACCAATCTATTAACTATTTTTCAAATAGAGAAAATTTAATCATTAACGGGGTATTAACAAAATTCTTTGCCGATTGAACTATTTTGCACCAGCGTGTGTTATTAAAGTGATGCAAGATAACTATACAACTGTTTATGATTTCTTCTACGTTATTACCACCCTCAACCTGGTATCAGAAAATGCAAAAAGGCAATTCTGTACATTATGATCCTGATTTCAGATTTTATTTTGGAGCGGAGGGAGCCTGGCAGATATTCCGTTATAAAGATGCACAACGAGTACTGAGTGACTATGAAGTATTTTCCAACGAGTATATGCCAAAATCAGCAGATAACCTGCTGGGAAATAATTTAAATCAAACGGACCCGCCACGTCATAAGCAATTACGGGCTTTGGTGACGAAAGCCTTTGCCCTTTCTATGGTGACTAAACTTGAGACCTGGATCTACAGTCTCTGTTATGAACTGATCGACCCCTGGCTGGAGGCGGGAGAAATGAATTTTGTAAAGAACTTTTCCACACAACTTCCCGGTAAGGTCACCGCTCATTTACTGGGTATATCTAACGAGGATCATGAGCAGGTAAGCGCATGGATCAATGCTATCGCCGGCGATCCTGCAGAAATAGGAATGGATGCCTTTTTTCAGGCTCAACAGGAAATGGGGAAACTCCTTACGACCCTGCTGGAAGAAAGAAAGCGGGCACCTCAGGATGACCTTATTACACACCTGTTACAAGCTGAAATTGACGGGGAAAGGCTCAGTACTGAAGATACCCTTGCATTTTGTATCGCACTGCTTATCGCCGGAAATGAAACAACAAATGGTTTCCTTGCCAATGCCATGTATATCTTCGCCGGTATGCCTGACGTTCAGTCGCATTTAGATAGCAATATAAACGATATCCCGCAGGTACTGAATGAAGTACTGCGTTTTCAGCCGCCTGTGCAGACCATGTGCCGTATCGCATGTAAAGATGTAGAACTGGGAGGACAACATATTAAGAAAGGTGACATGGTGAATGTATGGCTGTCCGCAGCCAACAGAGACCCTGAAATATTCAGGAACCCCGATGCGTTCAACATGAAACGGGATAGTGGAAGGGCCCTTAGTTTCGGACACGGTGCACATTATTGTATTGGAGCAATGCTGGCCAAAATAGAAGCAAGGATCGCTTTTGAAGTCATCTTCGAATGCATGGAAAATATCAGGTTTAAAACGGGTATGCCTCCGGTTCCGAATGTTAGTACAATTGTGTCAGGATTTCGGGATATGTACATTACATTTGATAAGAAATAAGCTTAATTAATATAGAGCTGTACAATATTTTAAGTTGCAGGTATGATCAAAACCCCAAAATCTGATCCAGGAAGCACTACTTGCATAGCATTATCTGAATAAAGCGAACACCAAAAGAGCGGCACTTGGCAAACTGGAACTTGCTATAATTATATGTTCCATATATGTAAATTATCGGGCATGAACCTACTACAACTTATCGTTACTTCTGGCTGCAGTAACGTGTTGGATGAGAACAAAAAGCGTACAATACGCACAGTGAACCTAGTCTGTCTCACTACTGCACTTATGTCAATTACATTTGGCCTGGGTTGCTATTTTCTGATGGGAGGAGTACTTATTTATCTGCCGGCAATTTTAGAAGCCATCCTGTTATTGTCAATGATCTACGTTAATAAAGAAGGTTGGTTTACCGCCGCCGGTATCGGCACTATCTTAATCAACAATCTCATCATTCAGTATTATAGTGCTGTCCTCGGAAGGGTAACGGAGGTACATTTGCTGTTCATATTCCTTGTAGGGTTATCAATGCTGATCTTTGAGAATAAACGCCTCAGGATTATCAGTATTGGTCTCACTATTATCTGTTTCCTGGCTGGCGAAATAAACATTTACTACAGTTATGTGCCCCGGTTGCTGGTGGCCCCGGATGATCGTTCGACAGCACAGTTTATAATAAGATGGGTCACTATTCCAAGTATTCTTGGCCTGGACCTGATGGTGATCTATTACTACGTAAAAAAGATCGACAGGCTCAGGAAAATTGAACTGGAACATGTAGAAAATAAATTACGCTTAGCTAAAGAATATAATGCAGAACTATTAAAGCTTACAGCACAACTGGAAAAGGCCACTGATGCCAAAAGCGTTTTCGTCCGTGAAACCAGCCATGAGATCCGAACTCCCTTAAACGCAATCTTTGGTATCAGCCAGTTACTGCAATTAAAGGTCGAGCAAAACAAATCCCTCGCCTCTATCCGCTTTCTCGCGGACCATTTATACGCTGCGAGCTATAATACAAAAGAAATTATCAATAATATCCTGGAATTTTCAAAAATAGAAGCAGGAAAACAGGATAAGGCACAACCATCTGTTTTTAATGTAAGAGACTGGATAAAAGATACCATTAACATGCACCAGTATGTGGCTACCGTGAAAAACGTAAAAATAAAATTCTCTGTGGATGATGATATGCCTGAACAATTGAACGCCGATAAAGTATTACTTTCCAAAACACTCAATAATTTACTCTCCAATGCAATAAAATTTACTACAAAGGACAGCCATGTTATCTTAAAGATTTTCTCCAGCAATAAAAAATGGTACATACAGGTCACCGATCAGGGCGCAGGTATTCCGGAAGATAAACTCTCTACTATTTTCGATGCATTTGTAACGGAGAGAAATATCTTCCTGGAAGGTACGGGTCTGGGACTGCATATCACTCAGAAACTGGTAGAATGCTTACAGGGCCAGATTGAAGTATCCAGTATGATGGGGAAAGGAAGCACGTTCACCGTCATTCTTCCATTAATTAAAGCTGGGAATTCAGCAGAAAGTGATCCTGATAACAGGCCGGAACAATTTGTTAACCTCACTGATACGAGCATATTAATTATAGAGGATGATAAGATGAGCCAGTTGGTATTGTCCAGGTTCCTCTGCGGACTGGGGAGCAGGGTAATGCTGGCAGAAGATGGATTGGAAGGATTATTACTGGCAAAAGCTTCAAAACCGGATGTCATTATACTGGACTCCCACATCCCAGGCATAAGTGGAAAAGAAACCCTCGCCTACATCCGTGAAGATGCCCTGCTGAAGGATGTTCCCGTAATCATTGCCAGTGGAGATCCGTTTAAAGAAGCCAGTGACGAGCTCTTAAAGGCTGGCGCCAATGAGTACATGATCAAACCAATAGAATTTAAAGCATTGCACGCTATGCTTACTAAATATATAAAACAACGGATTACTCACCCCTGAGGGACCAGGGGGAGCAACAATGGTGTATGCAGTTTCTTTGAGAAATCAAAACTCTACCCATGCGATACAGGCCTTTTTCTCCTCCCCTTTCCGTGTAATCATAATGGTTGCATAAATTGATTTATCATTCTGATAATCAGAGGCTCCCAGCATGCAATAATAGCCTTTGAAAGTTTCTGGGTTACCAAACAGGAAAAGCCTTTCCTGTGTTGTATCCGTACAACGGTAGCATACAATATTCGCTTCTGTCAGGTACCTCATTGGTTTCTTATCTGTGTAAGAACCTCCGGGATCAAGATATTGCAGATAATCGTTGAAAAGAATATAAGTACCATGAGCGGTCGGTAAATATTCATATGATAAATAGGGCGTAGTATTCAATGCCTGGATACGGTTGCGGAAGACCCACTGCCCTTTCTGTTTGCGTTGCAGATACATAGGCTCGTACACCCCATTCGCGATTTGCATTTTTACCAGTGAATAACCGGATTGATCTATCCCGGCAGTATCTATATGACGTACGCCGATATCGTTCATATTCGTATGCATCCTGTTCCATGCATTCGGGTTATTCCCCTGTGAAAATTCGGTCATGTTTTCCAGTAGTAAAGTGGCGCTGCCATCCTTACCAGGTAATAACAACTGCGGCTGACCCGGCGTTGCCACTGGCTGTGTATGCAATACCTGTAAAGTCCCTGCATCCAGGGAATTCATAAAGGATGATTGTCCATTTTTATTACTGCTGATCAGCAGTAATTGCAGACGTTGCATAGCTGGTACATATTGTAAAGAGGCATGCACATCAGAGAAATTAGCTGTATATGGTAACAGCTGATGTGTAAAGGTGCTGTCACCGGTTTTCAGAGAAGATACCACTACACAACTGGCTGTATCCCTGTTATTCTTGCGTAAGGCTGCTGTGGTGATGAACACCCGTTCTCCGCCCTGTACCGTCATATCCAGAAAGGAGTAGTATGGAAACTCCGGCAGGTAATAAGCAGTCCTTTGAACAAGTTGATGATCAGGTGAAAAAAGAGAAAGCTGTATTCTCTCCCGTCCATTTTCATTCCGCTGCAATTCTCCCCCTCCAAACATGGCTACAGCATAATACCCGCTATGAGGATCTTTAGCTGTATAGAAATCATGTGAAGCAAAGTTATTCTGTATAAACACATCCCTGTGTACTACTGTAGATAGTTCTCCGAGCTTATCTTCCTTAAGCAACTTACCGTTCGTCCCATCCAGTACCAGTCTGAACATACAAGGTTTATACTTAATCAGTTGTTGCAGGAAGATCACCACCTGCCCGTTAATCGCATAAATCCCATCTATTTCCGTGTCGTTGATATTACCGGCATCCCATAAGATACCCATTACCGTTTCTGTAGCGGATACTTCGCGTTTTTGATTATAGATGGTTACCTGTATCCCCAGTTTCTTGTCAAAATGCAGATAGCAGGTGTTTCCGTTATCCAGTAAAACTATTTTTTCAAAGCCTTCTCCCGGCTCGGGAAACGGCTGGCTAAGCTGTACTTTAGGTACCTGGGCAAATAAGTGGGTAGAAATCAGCAAAACAAACAGCCAGAAATATTTCATAGGGATTCTTGTCGTTCAGGCCGCAAATGTATAAATATTTTTCAAAATGTGTGTGATGGAGATTACATCCTCTCATCCCTTTTTCCTTTTTGGTTTTAAGCCTTTTCTTATATTTATAGCCATTTCCAAACAAACTTGCAATGAATATCAACAAAATTGTCATTTTATCCTGCTTATTCTGGGCCTGCTGCATCGGAGCAGGTGTAGCGCAAACTACCTCCAGGTATGACCAGCATGAAGCATTTGCCCCCTTTTTTTATCCCACTAACGGTAACGAGTATCGCAGTGCCGGCGGAACGCCAGGAAATAAATACTGGCAGAATCACGCTGATTATGTACTGAACGTTACACTGGATACCGCTAAACATCGTGTAAGCGGATCAGCTTTGATAAAATATAAAAACAACAGCCCCGACGAGCTTCCTTTTCTCTGGCTGCAACTGGATCAGAACATATACAGATCTGATTCCCGTGGTACTGCTACTTCCTTTGTAAATGGCGGCCGCTTTGCTACCAGCACATTCACCAATGGCAGTGAAATCAAGTCCGTTAGCGTTATCAGCAACGGAAAACCATTAGCCGTTAAATATCTCATTAATGATACCCGTATGCAGATCCAGCTGCCACAGGCTTTAAAAGCTAATGGTGGTGCGTTGGATATCAAAATAGAATATGCTTTCAGCATTCCGGAGGAAGGTACCGACCGTATGGGCCGTTTACTGACCCGCAATGGCTGGGTATACGAAATAGCGCAATGGTATCCCCGTATGGAAGTATACGATGATATCCTGGGTTGGAACTCTATCCCTTACCAGGGCGCTGCAGAGTTTTACCTCGAATATGGCGACTTTGACTACACTATTACTGCTCCTGCTGGTCTGATCGTAGTAGGTTCCGGCCAGCTGCAGAACGAAGCACAGGTACTGACGCCTAAACAATTACAAAGCCTGGCGAAAGCGCGTAACAGCGAAACTACCGTGACTATACGCGATAGCAGTGAAGCTGCATTGGGTACCAACCAAAAAGGGAACCTTACCTGGCATTTTGCCTGTAAGAATGCCCGCGACGTTTCCTGGGCTGCTTCCAAAGCATTCATATGGGACGCTGCCCGCATCAACCTGCCAAGCGGTAAGAAAGCCCTGGCACAGTCTGTATATCCTGTAGAAAGCATGATATCTTCCAACGGCTGGCAACGTTCTACCGAATTTGTAAAGGGATGTATCGAAATATACTCTAAGCAGTGGTTCGAATATACCTATCCGGTTGCTACCAACGTAGGTGGTATCGTAGGTGGTATGGAATATCCCGGTATCGTATTCTGTTCTTACAGAAGTACTGGTGGTGGTTTGTGGAACGTAACTGACCATGAATTTGGTCATAACTGGTTCCCTATGATAGTAGGTTCCAACGAAAGGAAATATGCCTGGATGGATGAAGGGTTCAATACTTTTATCAATCACGGTTCTGGTAAAGTCTTCAATAAAGGAGAGTTCAACCAGACTATGATTATTCAGAATATGGGTCGTGCTGTTTACGGTGTAGACCCGATCATGTCTACTCCGGACGTGATCCAGAGCAGCTACCTCGGTATTGCGGCCTATTTCAAGCCTGCTATGGGCCTGGAAATCCTGCGCGATCAGATCCTTGGTAAAGAACGTTTCGAACTGGCTTTCCGTACGTATATCAAACGCTGGGCATTCAAACATCCTACCCCGTGGGACTTCTTCCGTACTATGGAAAACGTAGGCGGTGAAGATCTCAGCTGGTTCTGGCGTGGCTGGTTCCTCAATAACTGGAAACTGGACCAGGCAGTGAAAAGTGTGAAATACGTAGACAATGACGCTTCAAAAGGCGCACTGATCACTATTGAAAACCGGGAACAACTCGCATTACCTGTTGTAATAGCTATCACAGACAGCAAAGGCAAAACGGATACAGTGAAACTGCCGGCAGAAATCTGGCAACGTGGTGGCACCTGGACTTTCAGACATAACTCCACTTCCAGGCTCACCAAAGTAGTAATTGATCCGGAAAAAGCTTTCCCGGATGTAGATCCTTCCAACAACACCTGGGCAGGAGAATTGAAGAAAGTGCCGGCCGGCCTTACTGCTAAAGATGTGATCAACAATTATCTCAATGCTATTGGCGGTGCGGATAAGTTGAAAGCGATAAAAGATATGTCCATGTCTGCTACCGGTAGTGTACAGGGTACAGATATCCAGATGACAAAGAAGTTCAAAGCACCGGATAAGTACCTGCTGGACGTATTCATCCCGGCGATGAATACTCATGCCAGCAAAATACTCATCAATGGCGATAGCGCGAAAATGATACAGATGGGTAACGCCGTTCCGGTAGACGATGCTACCAGACAGAAAATGAAAGCGAACCAGCAGATCGTACCTGAACTCGCTTATCTGACAGATGGTTCTACCTTTACGTTATCTCCTGATATCGCTACTGATGATGCAGGTAATGATAATTACGTGGTAAATGTTACAACTCCTGACGGACAAAACATCTCATTATACTACGATGTAAAAACCAACTACCGTGTAAAAACAGAGACCCATGCAGGCGATCAGGTTGCTTCTGTTGTGGAATCAAGCGATTACAGAGACGTAGCAGGTATCAAATTCCCATATTCTCTTAAGAATTTCATTAGTGGTCAGGAACTGAACTTCAAAGTGACAGACCTCAAAGTGAATAGCGGTCTTAGTGATGAAGACTTTAAATAATTAAAGTAAATATATTATATAGTTAGAGGGACTGGCAAATGATGCCAGTCCTTTTTTTTATGGTACAATCCGCTGTAGCGGCTGGTATTAGTGAGTATTAAAACTGTCATAAGATCATTAGTAATGATTTATTAATGCAGAATATAATTGATTATCAATATATTTAAAAAGTATATAAATTTTCTGCTTGGATATGTTTAAAATTATTTTATATATTTAATGAGATTGTTGTGCGGGAATAGCAGAAACCCTCCCGGACATTAGATTGGAATCCCTTGTAGCATCAGATTGGTTTTGGAGAGTTAACTTGATAAATAAGAATAAAAATTTAATCATATAATCCTGCTATCATGAAAGTATTACCCATCAGCTTTCCCAGCGTTTTTGAAACGGCGTATGGCAACACTGAGAATTCAGCAAAAGACCTGCTGAATGGTTTGAAAATAAAGAAAGATGAGAACTGGTATATCGTTGGCAACCTGGCCAGAAGAGGTGGGATAAATCCCGGAAGAATTACAAATGCCACCCCACAGGAAGATGATTATGAAATCCTGTTCAAAGCGGCACTGGTAAACGTATTGGACAAAGTACAGCAACCATTGTCCATCACCATGGGATTCCCTTTTTCTACCTATAATATTTACAAAAGCGCAGCAGAGCAATTCCTCTCCAAACGTCATTTCCTTATAGAATACGATACGCATACCTTTAATAATAAGGGCACTATTAAAAAAGGGATGCTGGATATAGAACGCTTTGAAGTAATCCCTGAAATAGTAGGTGGTATTATTGGTTTAAAGAAAACTGTCAATGATTCTAAACTGGAGAACTTCATTGCCGTGAGCTTTGGTTTCGGTACCATCGAAGGTGGTATGGCTACGGCAGACGGGTTAATTAACCGTACCTGTTTCAGCTCTCATGGTATCAAATATGCCATTAATAACCTGGCACGTGAACTGAATAAACAGTATTACCTGGATATGAAGAATGAACATCACCTGGATGATGCCTTCATGAAAGGGTCTATATTCACAAACCGTAAGCGTATAGACCTGAAGGATATGCGCAAAGCGTTATTGACACATTACTATAAAGAAGTAGTGTCTCCGCTGATGCGCAATTATTTTACCGATCAGGATTATGAAAATTGCAGTAAAATCTACCTGATGGGTGGAGGCGCTCATTATAAGGAACTTACAGATTGTTTCATTGAAGAATTCAGGGACTTTATTCCTGTAGAAGTGGCGCCGGACCCGGAGAACCTGGTGAGTGCAGGTTACCTGTACAACTCGCTCAGGATTTCTGATGATAAGCACCTGCGCAGTGTAGGGCTTGATCTAGGCAATGCCTCCTCTATTATCTCTGTTTTTGAAGAAGGAACCCCATCTGTTGTCCCAAATCTATGACGTGTCTGCTATAATTGAAATATTTAGAAAGGCCTTCCGCAAAGGCATGTTCCTGATACCAGAACACGTATCAGTACAGGGTACTATTGAATCTCCCCTTCCCGGGCGTGTAGACGGAAACGTGCGTGGTGATGTAAATACCACTGGTATGCTTATCATTGGTAAAACCGGGAGTATTCGGGGTAACATTCATGCTACGGACCTGATTGCCTCCGGAAGAGTGTTCGGGGATATTTTTGTAAGTAATAAAGCTGTGATCAGTAACAAAGCTTATATAAAAGGAGATATCACTGCATTGGTTCTTGAAGTAGAAGAGGAAGCTGTTATTGAAGGCGCCATCCGCAAAAACGTGGCTGATCCTGAAACGATTATTCCTCCCGACCCTGAAAGCGAAGCAGATAATAATCCTGCTTCTGCTCCTGATGAAGATGAAAAAACCACCACCTGGTTTTAATATAAAAAGGCTCCGACGGAGCCTTTTTTAATATAGTAAGAATATCTCATTAATGCTTCAGCCATGCTTCAGGTATGAAGGAGACACGACGGAAACATGGAGGTAGGCCTGATTAATGCCTGGGTTTGGCCCTTTCATACTGTACGGGCCACTTTACATGCTCGTCTTTTAATTCATGTGCTGCGTGTAATGGGAAATAAGGGTCCCTCAGCAGTTCTCTTGCCATAATTACCAGGTCAGCCTTGCCTTCACTGATAATAGCCTCGCCTTCTGCCGCAGTAGTGATCAAACCTACTGCACCAGTTTTAATACCTGTTTCTTTACGGATATGTTCCGCAAAGGGTGTCTGGTACAAAGGGCCTACTGTTATTTTCTGATGAATAGTGAGTCCGCCGGAAGAGCAGTCGATCAGGTCTACGCCTTTATTTTTCAGAATAGCTGCCAGTTTGGTAGATTCTTCCAGGTTCCATCCGCCATCTGCCCAGTCGGTGGCTGAAATACGCACGAACAAAGGATGATCTGCCGGCCATACTTCCCGTACAGCGGATATTACCGACAACAATACTTTGATCCTGTTCTCAAAACTGCCACCAAATTCATCTGTACGATGATTGCTTAAAGGAGATAAAAACTCATGGATAAGATAGCCATGCGCTGCATGGATCTCTATCACCTGGAAGCCTGCCTCTAAAGAGCGTTTTGCAGCTGCTTTAAAATCGGCCACTACCTGGTGGATACCTTCCACAGTTAATGCGATGGGCATACCATAGTGTTCTGAGAAGGGAATAGCACTGGGTGCATAGATTTCCTTCCAGCCTCCTTCTTCAGGAGGAATTACTTTACTTCCTTTCCAGGGTACCGTAGTACTCGATTTACGTCCGGCATGCGCCAGTTGTATACCTGCTGCACAGCCCTGTTCTTTTATAAATTGTGTAATGTTGCGGAGATTGGTAATATGTGCATCATCCCATATCCCAAGGTCTGAGGGAGATATGCGCCCTTCCGGAGATACTGCTGCTGCTTCTGTGATGATCAATCCGGCCCCGCCTACCGCTCTGCTGCCAAGGTGCACCAAATGCCAGTTATTGGCAAATCCGTTTTCAGCGCTGTACTCGCACATTGGCGATACAACAATCCTGTTCTTAAGTGTAACTGCTCCAATCTGTAATGGAGTAAACAATGCCGCCATAAATCCTTTTTTGTGTACCGAATTTAGACAAAAAAAAGATCCCGGCATTTGCCGGGACCTTTCGAATTAAGTGTATGAAAAAGCGAGCTTAGTCGATACGTCTAACGTTAACGGCATTCATACCTTTCCTACCTTCCTGCAGTTCAAACTCAACTTTGTCATCTGCCTGGATCTCGTGTACAAGACCGTTTACGTGTACAAAAGTTTCTTTATTTGATTCATCATGCTTGATAAAACCAAATCCTTTTGTTTCGTTAAAGAACTTTACAGTTCCTTGAAATTTTGTGTTCATTTGTGTAAAATTATAAATTTGTAAAGGTCAAAGGTAAGGGTTATATATTCCTGACCAAATAAAAATAATCTTTAATGGTTATTGTCATATAAATTAACATTAACACATTTATAACATTTGTATATATAAGCAGTAATACGTACATTGTGCTATATAATAAAAGTGGAATGCAATTTTTTTTGATTCGTATATTAACTAGTGTCCTTTCAATTAAGCTTCTAATGCCACTTTTTATACTACCTAACAACTGTTTCGCGTTCTCAATTCAATTCAATCTATCATGGCGAAAGTAATTTTCAACAACAAGAAAGCCTTATTCTTCCAATCTCTTAAGGCCGATGTGGAGTCCTATTTTGTTAAAAATAACATAAAAAAGACCGGTAACTGGAAACTCTATTCGAAAACACTCGTATTGTTTCCTACTGCTGCACTCACATACGTTGCATTATTAGTATTCCCGATGACCCCGCTGCTGGGTATCGGATTAAGCGCTTTCCTGGGCTTTACGCTGGCATCTATCGGATTTAACGTGATGCATGATGCCTGTCATGGCAGTTACTCTACTAACAGCAAAGTAAATGACCTGCTGGGATTATCACTGAATGCTTTAGGCGGTAATGCCTTTATCTGGAAACAGAAACATAACGTTATTCACCATACCTATACCAACGTTGACGGTATGGATGAGGATATTGCGAAAAGCCCTTTAATGCGCCAGTGCAGTACGCAGACCTGGACCCCTATGCACCGCATCCAGCATATTTATGTAGTATTGGTGTATGCCATTTCTTCTTTTGCATGGGTATTCATCATGGACTTCACTAAATACCTGACCCGTAAGATTTACAAAACACCTTTACAGACAATGAGCAAGGGTGATCATTTAGTATTCTGGGGAAGTAAAGCATTATATGCGCTGTTTTATATCGCTATCCCGGTAATGGCAGTAGGCTGGCAGGCATGGGCAATTGGTTTTGCTGCTATGCACGTAGTATTGGGCTTTACCCTGGCGATCGTTTTCCAGCTGGCTCACGTGGTGGAAGAAACTACTTTTGAAGTGGTTGGTGAAGAAACAGTTATCATCGAAAACGAATGGGCTATTCATCAGATCAACACAACGGCGAACTTTGCTCCTGATAATAAAATGATTTCATGGTTCGTAGGTGGTCTGAACTACCAGGTAGAACATCACCTGTTCCCCCGTATCAGTCACGTACATTACCCTGCTCTCAGCAAAATCGTTGCTGCGAAATGTAAGGAGTTCGGTGTACAGTACAACAGCATGCCTACTATGCAGGCGGCCGTAAGATCTCACTTCCGCTTTATGCGTCAGTTAGGCAGAAAACCAGAAGTGAAACCAGCTTCCCTGGCGGTATCTGCTTAAGCTGTCAAAACAACTTATTAAAAAGGGGGGTATCATACTTTGATACTCCCCTTTTTCATTCGGATACCTGATAGAGAGAGATAGTCATTTAAGCGATCCTCATGCCTGATTTTTTGAGTTCTCTTTTTCATTCGGTATCTGATGGAGACTTACAGTTTATTAATATCCTCATACAATGTTTTAAAACACCTGGTAATAGTCTCCAGCGTGTCCTTTACCGGTTTCTTCCTGCCATAAAACTCGTCCAGGAATGCTTCCGGACCAGACCACACCGTTTGCATCATTCCCTGGTATCTGTCTTTCATCTCAGGAGTAGCTGTTTCCCTGAATGAGATCATATCCTTCAACTGCTGCTGTGCAAATAATGGCTTACGCCAGGGGCAGGTAATTACCTGTAACCCCTTCATTGCAAAATATACAGGTGTCTTATCAGGACGATCATAATGCCAGTCGCATATCACCACATCTTTAGGTATCAGGTCAATAGCCCGGTACGTATTATTAAAGCTGGCTTCCCATCTGCCCAGGCCCGTAGATTTACCATCCAGCAATCTATCTCCCCAGATCCATAAATGACGCCCTTTATCTGCCAGATGATTGCGCAGCAGGGTTAGTTCCCCGGCGAACAGTTCAGCCTTATCACGGCCTCCGCAACGCGGGCATTTGTCCTCTCCTATATAGAACACCTCATCCATCCCTGCATGGAACGCTTTTGACTCAAATACATCGCAAATCTCATCTATAAGATCAAATACTACTTTATGTACCTCCGGATGTAAAGGACAGTAACTTTTGCAGTACAGTCCATCTGCATTAGGCCATACATACTTACCTGTATCCTGCATCTTCACCCAGGGAGTTTCATCAAACTGGGGATATACAGATAACAATTTATTTGTCTGAAATGCCCACGACTGATGCCCCAACAAATTCACCTGTGGAATGAGATTAATATGGAACTGCTTGCAAACCTGCACCAGCTTCTTAACATCCTGCCTGGATAATGCGTCTTTCTCACTGAGTTCCGGATGACTGGCATACTGATAATTATAATCTATTCTCAGTATAAGCGTATTCACCTGCCTGGGTGCCAGTTCTTCCCTGATGAATTTGATAAATTCATCCAGGCTGGCAGCATGGGGGGCGCCTATACAGAATCCTCTTACCGGTAATATGCTGTCCGGTGGCGCAGAGGCAAAAACAGTACTAAAAAACAATAAGAAAATTGAGACGATACATGCATTTTTCATGGGTACTTCTTTAAACGTGAAAAGACATATGAATGTAATAAATGAAGAGCGTTTGCACCAGCAGAATTTGTTAAATGGAAAAGAGGCTGTCTTGTAATGAGCAGCCTCTTTTTATTCGGGTACCTGATGGAGACGCATAATCGTTTCTCAGGCACTATTTTTATTTTTGATACATCTTCTTATCAATAAATGTTAATTACTGCTGAGAAGAGAAAATATAATCTCCGGACCCTACCGCATACACAGCAAACCCTCCTTCACTCCTCAGGAACTTCACACCATCATCTCCGTTAATGGCACGATTCCCTTCTTTTACCTGTTTATCAGAAGCGGCAGGAATATACACTTCGGCCTGTGTATTCACAGGAATACTGATCTTCCACGTAAATGTTTTTCCATCCACTCTCCAATCGCTGTTAATCCATCCATAAGGAGAATGGTAGGCTGCATCCACCTTCGTTAAATCTCCCACTACCAGAGGCTTCATGGTAATCTTCTTATACGCCGGTGCATCAGGTTTGATAGCGCCCAGATACTCGTAGTACCATACAATAAGATCTCCCAGCAACATCACATGGTTACCTGAATTCATTGACGGATCAGCGGTATTCCCGTTCCACAATTCCCAGATAGTAGTAGCACCATGTTGCGCCATATATCCCCAACTGGGATAAGTGGTATTGGTAGCCAGCTGGTAAGCAATATCCCCTCTCCCATTATCAGACAATGTACGCATCAGCCACTCAGCGCCTACAAGACCGGTGCTGATATGTCCGTTATAAACGCCAAGTGTCTTACGTACAATATGCTGAAATATGGAATCCTTTTGATTCTCAGGTGCCAGTTTATACGCTAGGGAAAAAATATTCGCCGTGGGGGTATTATTCGCATAATATCCTTCATGCAGGAACTTATTATTAAATGCCGTTCTCACCTGTTCTTCCTGTGCTTTATAATCGGCCGTATTATCACCTGTAATAGTCGCAAAACGGTCCATCAGCGTCAGCATATGATAATAAAATGCAGTACCCAGCAAGTCTCCGGCTGTTCTTCTCGTAGAGTCCTTTGAGTGAATCAGTTCAGGAGATTCAGGAGGTACGCACCAGTCGCCATAAGTATCTTTTGTCAGGATATTATCCTTCATATACTTCCCTTTCATATAGTTCATCCATTTCTGCATAGAAGCATAATGCCGGCGTATGGGCTGATCATCTCCATACTGCTCATACAGTAAATTGGCAATAATGAGATAAGCCGCAGGCCAGGTCATATTATCGGAGTATATTTTCCAATAAGTAGGTGCTACGTCCGGTATGCTTCCTTCCGGCGATTGTGCATCCTCAATATCCTGCAACCACTTGGCATACATGCTATGGTTATTGAAGATGAAGCTCTCCCCTCTTGCCCCTGTTGCACGGTCGCCCAGCCATCCCATACGTTCATCGCGCTGTGGGCAGTCTGTAGGCATCCCCCGGTAATTACTCCGGATCCCCCAGTACGCATTTCTGTAAATCTGGTTCAGCACTGCGTTAGAGCTTTCGAAATTACCGCTGATTTCCATATCATCATACACTACACGGCCCTCTATATCAGCCAGCGAAGGCTTGCCGGGATAACCTGTTACTTCTACATAACGGAAACCATGATAGGTAAAACGTGGCTCCCAGTTCTCTTCCCCATCACCTTTCAGTGTATAGTTGTCCGTTACTTTAGCACTACGCAGATTAGCGATATACAATGTACTGTCATCCTGCAGCCGTTCAGCAAAACGCATGGTTACTTTATTACCTTTAGTACCCTTTACTTTCAGATGTACCCATCCTACAAAGTTCTGTCCCATATCATAAATAAATACGCCAGGTTTGATCTCTGTAATATGCATCGCCTTTACAGTATCCATCACTTTAATACCATTGTCCGGCTGTGCGACAAGCTGGGATGTTTGCGTAACCAGTTGTGCCGGTATCCATTTACCGGCATCATAACCAGGCTTGTTCCATCCTGTCAGCTCTTTACGGGCATCATAATCTTCTCCGTCATATTCACTGTTGGCTACAATAGGCCCGTCCCCGGTTAATTTCCAGCTGTCATCTGAAATCACTTTATCTTCCGTACCATCTTCATAAGTAATATTAATCTGACTGATTAATTTCGGATATCCATACTGAGTATACTGTGGTAATCCTGGAGCATTGCCACGCATATAAAAATAGCGGCCATTGCCTAATATTACACCTACTGTATTTGCACCTTCTTGCAGCCGGGAGGTAACGTCAAATGTATTATAGAATACACGTTTGTTATATTCTGAAGGACCAGGGGCCAGTACATCATTTCCAACTTTCTCACCGTTGATGTACAATTCATACAACCCCAATCCACTGATATAGGCGGTCGCTTTCTTAATCTTTTTAGCCACACTGAAATCCTTACGTAAATAACGTGCAGAAAGACGGGTAAATGTATCCGTTACCTTTGCTTTCTCCCATGCAAAAGCAGTATCCAGTCCTATCCATTTAGCCTGCCAGTCGCTTTTCTGTAACAATCCTGCACTCCATCTGGCAGGCGCACTCCACCTGGTGTCTTTCCCATCGCTGGTCCATACTTTCACTTTCCAGTAACAGGTTGCGCCACTTGTCAATGGTGTGCCACCATACTTCACATCAATAGATTTATCGGAATTTACTTTTCCCGTGTTCCATAGATCGCCTTCATCTTTACCCAGTTTTTCTTCTGAGGAAGAAGCGATGATCTGGTAAGCCTGTTGTAAAACACCTCTGCTGTTACTCTCAATTTCCCAGCTAAGCCTGGTTACGGGTACATCTATACCCATCGGGTCCGTGCGGTATTCGCATTTCAGATTACTAAGTGAATTCCTTCCGGTTTGCGTATAGGCAGTGAGTAATACCGCCGAGAGGGAAAAGAGAATAAGTCTTTTAATCATGATATTGGATTTTATTGCGGATTCTGAGTCAGATCATCAAGGTTTACATCTGTTTGCGGAATGGGTAACAACAACTTATTAGGCGTTACCTGGTATCCGTTGACAGGGATTAGTGTACTTAAAGCCTTTTGCTTTATACTATGTGCATTCATAACCTCTACAGCTTTTCCGGACCTTCCAAGATCGTACCAGCGATGGTGCTCAAACGCCAGTTCCACCTTCCTTTCCTGGAATATAGCGTCTCGGGATGCATCCTTATATCCGGTACCGGGGAAATGCCCTTTCGCTTATCCCCTGCTTCATAGGAAGCAATCATATCCGGCGTAGGAATATTCCAGCCAGAGCCACTTCCGTGAATAGATGTTTTACTATCGCCTGTAACATAACTGCCCGATGTATAGGGCGCGAAGATGTACATGAAAGTACTATAGAGACCTGTCTGAGAGCCAAGATACTGAATCCTGAAGATAGATTCTGCACCATTTTTCTTATTCGGATCAAAAATATCTGCATGGTCAGGTAACAGAAAATAACCTTATCCAGCATATCAATAAAACGAATAGAATTGGGCTATGAATGCCGGCAATGATAATGATAAAACATACGTGGAAGTATTATGGAATGATTCAATAAACGTGCGAACAAAAATTAAATTAATACAAATACTCAGGACAACTATCCTACACTATCTTATTGGGTAAAAAAAGAGCCAGTACAATGACCGGCTCTCAAAATATTATAAAAACGAACATTAATGGAAAACAGTCATAGCAGGATAATAATTGCCATTATAAATAAGTGAACCTGCCAGTACACCTGTAGATGCATTATAAGTATACATGGTATTGATGACGCCTCCATAGATATTATCCGTAGTACTCAGCACCAGTGTATTCTTTTGCGGATCATAGGCAATCCCCTTACCATAAAAGAAATGATTAGCAGGTATAGTAATATAAGGCGCTGTAATAGATGCATTATTGCCTGCTACATATTTATATACCGTATTATAGTCAGCAGTAACATATACCGCATTTTCTGTAGTAGAAGCTACTATAGAACCACTCGTATAATTATATTGGTTGTAATAAATATCAAAAGTAGTATTGATCGTATCTACTTTCAGTGTTCCGGGATTAATCTTCAATAGTGCATTCGTGGTGGCTGCCCATACATCTCCGTCTTTACCAATGGCAAAGCCTGTTTTTGCAGCGCCTATGGTTTTGGCAATACTATAATCACTGCTGTTTAAGGCAATGATACCTTGCGTTTCAGAGAGCACAAAAATATAATTACCTGCTTTAATCATATCTCCTACTCCGTCGCTTATACCGGTTACTTTACTGCCCACCGTCAGCGCGGAAATGTTAACAGGATAAATACCCGCCGTGGTACTCACCAAACCTCTTGATGCATCCACACCTACAAAAGCATGTGCCATATCACCATTGGGTAAACTGTTAATACGGCCGGTCTCTTTAAGCGTATAGGCATCTGTAACGACTATTGGCCCGCCCAGGTTTACAACAAGAAATAATTTATTATTGAAAATGGTCGCAAACTCCAGTACCTGTGTATTTGTACCTAATGTTTTACCTGGATTTTCAGTTGTGTATGCATTCAGGTAAAGAGAATCATTGGCGTAACTGTAAAAGTGTACATTCCCTGGTGTATTGTTATAGCTCCCTTCATTTATCAGGAAAAAACCATTATCATATTTCCCTTTAGATACAGTTTCCGTTTTATCCTTACTACAGGACATGGCGATCATCACAAAAAATACCAATAACAACCGGGGCAATTTTCTATACATATATGAAATTTTAAAGAAGATGGGGCACAAACCTACAGTATGACTATTAAATATCCAAAAAGAAAAATACTATAGTATCTTGCCGAAAATTCAAAATAGTTCCGTTGAAGCAATTATTTCTGTTTGTATCGCTACTTCTTATCGTTCACGGTAGCTATGCCCAAAGCATATTGAATAAACCGGTTTCTGTAAATGTAACCCAACAGCCACTGGCGACAGTACTGGATAAGATTAGTAGTGAGGGTAATTTCCATTTTTCTTATATAAAGGATTTCATCAGGGATGATAGCCTGGTAACTATCAATGTTTCTCATAAAACAGTTAAACAAGTACTGGACTTAATATTTCAGGGCTCCTGCCAGTACAGGGAAATCGGTAATCAACTGGTCCTTCAGCGTACAGGCAAAGAGAAATGGTATGCAATCAGCGGATATATCACCGATGCGAGCACTGGCAAACCTGTCAGCAACGCTACTATCTATGAGCGCATGCAGCTGATATCCACTATGACCAATGAGCAGGGTTTCTTCCGTATCAGGTTGCGGGAAAAAGATCAGATAACGGCTATCACGGTCAGTAAAGACCTTTATAAGGATACAGCTATGGTCATCAGCGGCAGGCACGATCAGGAGATGAAAGCCAGTATCAAACCGTCTAATCCCATCATGTTATCTGTTGTGGATGTAAACCAGTATTCTCATGTGGAACAGACCTGGCTGGGACATTTCTTCCTTTCATCCCGTCAGCGGGTACAGAGTTTGAACCTTCGCGAGTTTTTCACAAAACAGCCTTACCAGTATTCTATCGTACCCAGTTTGGGAACACATGGCAAGTTAGGCTCTCAGGTAGTCAATAAGTTTTCCCTGAATATGATTGGCGGATATACCGCCGGATTGAACGGCGTGGAAATGGCAGGGATCTTCAATATTGACCAGAAGGATGTGAAATATTTGCAGGCGGCAGGTATTTTCAACATCGTTGGAGGTAAGTTGGAAGGCGTACAGTTCGCCGGCCTGCATAATCATGTACTGGATTCAATGAAAGGGATGCAGGCGTCGGGTATCAGCAATGTGGTCAGGGGCAGTTTTGAAGGTGTACAACTGAGTGGTATGGTAAACCATACAAAAGGAAATATTGCAGGAATGCAAGCCTCCGGCGTAGTGAATATCAGTGAGGATAGTATCCGGGGAGTAGGACTGGCGGGCATTCTTAATGATACTAAATACATTAGCGGATTGCAGGCTTCGGGCATAGGGAATCTTGTCAGGGGAAACATGGAAGGGGTACAACTGGCTGGTATATTCAATTATACGAAAGGCTTCAATGGGCTCCACGCCGCTGGCATAGGGAATATAGCCCGTGGCCCCGTAGAAGGCTTACAGATTGCCGGTATTTTCAACTATGCCAAAAAGCTGAAAGGCGTACAGATAGGACTGGTTAACATTGTTGATTCTTCTGATGGATATAGTATAGGATTATTCAACCTGGTAAGGAAGAACGGGTATCACCGGCTGGAAATATACAGTGATGAAATGCTGGATATCAACCTTGCCTGGAAATCGGGTAACCATAAGCTATATACTATTTTTCTTGCAGGCGCCAGCCTGAATAGAATAGAAAAGGCCTATTCCTTTGGGTTTGGATTGGGGCATAGTTTCCGGCTTAATCAGAAAATGAGCATCGATGCAGAATATATTTCCCAGTCAGTATACCTGGGCAGCTGGAAATATCAGGAATCGCTGAATCGCTTTCAGCCTGTGTTAAATATTAAGCTGGCTAAAAACATCACCCTGTTTGCCGGTCCCTCCTTTACAATCGGTGCACATGAAGCGGGAGGCACGCCTGTGGCCGGATATAAAGCTGCCTTACCGGGGCGTTACAACGCTTTTAAGATGGGAGATAATGCATCAGGGTGGTTTGGCTGGCATGCAGGCATCGGGTTTTTCTAGATTATTTGATACCTTTGCCCCCCTCTTCAGAGGATTGCTAAAATTGAATACTATGTCTAAAGTAAAAGTAGGTTTTGTGCAAATGAGCTGTACCGGTGATAAAGCGGAAAATCTTGCCAAAGCCAGTCAGCAGATCCGGGAAGCTGCCGCTAAAGGTGCACAGATCGTTTGCCTGCAGGAATTATTCACATCCCTGTATTTCTGTGACGAGGAAAATTATGACAATTTCTCTCTGGCAGAGCCTATTCCGGGTCCTTCTACCGACTCTTTACAGAAAGTAGCTGCAGAACAGGGTGTAGTGATCATTGCCTCCCTTTTTGAAAAAAGAGCACAGGGATTATACCACAATACTACAGCAGTACTGGATGCAGACGGCGCTTATCTGGGTAAGTACCGCAAAATGCATATTCCGGACGATCCTGCTTATTATGAGAAATTCTACTTCACCCCGGGAGATCTGGGTTATAAAGTCTTCAAAACCAAATTCGCTACCATCGGTGTACTGATCTGCTGGGACCAGTGGTATCCTGAAGCATCCAGGATTACGGCCCTCATGGGTGCAGAGATCCTCTTTTATCCTACCGCTATCGGCTGGGCTACTTCACAGGACGAAGCCACTAACGTGGAACAGTACAATGCCTGGCAAACGATGCAACGCAGTCATGCTGTTGCCAACGGTCTGCATGTTGTAAGCGTAAACCGTGTAGGATTTGAACAGGAAGGCCGGATGAAATTCTGGGGTGGCTCTTTCATTGCCAATCCATTTGGCACCATTATGTACCAGGCTTCTCATGAGAAGGAAGAAGTGTATGTACAGGAGCTGGATATCTCCCTGACCGACAGATACCGTACACACTGGCCATTTATGCGCGACAGAAGAATAGACTCCTACGCTCCTATCACTAAACGATATATCGACGAATCATAATGAACGGACAACCTACGCTTAAACAGCTTGGATATTATTTCCCGGCCGAATTTCATCCGCATGTGGCTACCTGGTTGAGCTGGCCGCATAAAGAGGCCAGCTGGCCCGGTAAAATAGACAGCATTTATCCGCAATACTGCCAGTTCATCAAATATCTTACAGAAAGTGAGATTGTAAGGATCAACGTAAATGATGAGGCCATGAAAGCATTTGCCATTAACCATTTACGAAATGCAGGTGTCAACCTGGATAAGGTAGAATTCTTTTTTCACCCAACTAACGATGCCTGGTGCCGCGACCACGGTCCGGCTTTCCTGATCAATCCTTCAGAAAAGAAAAAGGTCATTGTAGACTGGAACTATAATGCCTGGGGGGGCAAGTATCCGCCTTTCGATAAAGACGATATCGTCCCTACATTAATCGCCGATCATTTTAAGTTACCGGTATATCACCCCGGTATTATTATGGAAGGAGGATCTGTAGAATTTAATGGTAAAGGTACTCTGTTAACATCTGCCTGCTGCCTGTTAAATGAGAACCGCAATCCTCATCTCAATAAAGAACAGCTGGAAACCTATTTACAGGATTTCTACGGAGTAGATCAGGTCCTTTGGGTGGATGAAGGTATTGCAGGAGATGATACAGATGGTCATATTGATGATACTATTCGTTTTGTAAATGAGGATACCGTAGTAACGGTCGTGGAAACCGATAAGACCGATGAGAACTATGAGTTGCTGCAGCAGAACCTGAAACAGTTACAGCAGATGCGGCTGTTAAACGGCAAACAATTAAATGTGATTGAATTACCCATGCCGGATGCCGTAATTTTTGAAGATCAGCGTCTGCCTGCTTCTTATGCCAATTTCTACATCAGCAATAAATATGTAATTGTACCCACTTATCGTTCTGCTAATGATGATAAGGCGCTACAGATCCTTGCAGGATGTTTTAAAGACAGGGAGGTTGTAGGCATAGATTCTACAGAAATCATCTGGGGACTGGGCAGTTTCCATTGCCTGAGCCAGCAGGAACCAGCTGTCTGACAGCAAATATCACTGAATTCAGCTATATATAATGCATTATCCCGGTAGTCACTGATTACCGGGATTTTTTAATTATCTGATGTTTTTTTATGGAATTTTGATCGAATCTGTCACAGTAGTGTTAAAAAACGCTCAACGGTAGAGCTTAAAAATTAGTCCTTTGTATTTTGTTAGCATATAAGGTGTTATCTTAGATATAGCAAAACAGCCAGATAGAGGCTGATATTTATTGATACACCTAACTATGCCATTCGATGAAGAGACCAGTGTTTAAGAAAATTACTAAGCTAACTTTAGCCGCAGGGCTTTTTTCTGTTGTCATGTTCAGTTCATTTGATTCTTCGGTGGGAAACAAAACAGCATTCATACCTACTGTAAAAGCTGCAGGTAGTGCTATGATAATGTATGCGAACCTTCATCTTGATTCATTGGGATTGTCTAAAGAGGCCTTCAGTTATGCCATTAAAGGCATGGAAAGATTGCAGGCAGCGGGTAAACTGACCACTACAGACCTGATATCTATTGTAGACTTCAGCCTGCCATCCAGTAAAAAAAGACTTTTTGTGATAGACCTTAAAAACGGTAAAGTGTTATTTAATACACTGGTGTCACATGGTCGTAATTCCGGTACCGCAGTAGCTACTGAATTTTCCAATGCTCCTGAAAGTTTTAAGAGCAGCCTGGGATTTTATGTAACAGGAGAAACCTACAGAGGTGAACACGGTTATTCCCTTCGTTTACAGGGCGAGGAAGAAGGTATTAATGATAATGCATTAAGCCGGGGTATCGTTATGCACAGCGCTGCTTATGTAAATGATAAGTTAGCCAGCCTGCAGGGATATATCGGCCGCAGCCTTGGTTGCCCGGCTATTCCGGAAAAGGTACATAAGATGATCATTGAGCAGATCAGGAATGGTACCTGTCTTTTCCTGTACAGTCCTGATAAATATTATATGGCTCATTCAAAAATGTTAGAGGCCGATACTACAGTTGCTTAACATTCATTCAAATCTACTTTTTTTGTGGTGATGCTTTGCATCACCACAAAAAAAATGACTGAGTTCCCTTATGAAAATTTATTTAGGATCAGAGAACATCTTCAGGGCCATCTTTGCATCATGATCATAGACATCATTTACGAAATGTAAGCGCCCTTCTTCATCTGTAAAAGCGGTGTAATACATGATCAGCACAGGCACCGGGTTTTTCACTCTTACATACTTTTCTTTCCCGCTATTCATTGCACTGTCAATCTTTTCAGGAGGCCATGCGGCATTATCGGAAAGCACATAATCAGCCATTTTTACCGGATCGCTGATACGGATACAACCATGACTGTAAGCCCTTTGATCGCGGTTAAATAAATTCTTCTGATTGGTATCATGGAAGTAGATATTAAAACTATTGGGGAATAAAAACTTTACACGGCCCAATGGGTTGTCTTTTCCAGGTAATTGCCTGATAACAGGTAAGCCATTTCTTTGTCCGGTTATTTCCATATGTTTCTCCGCCAGATAATTCTTATTACGGCTCATCGATTTCAGCACTTCTTCTTTCACGATACTATTCGGTAAATTCCAGTAAGGACTGAATACTACCTGGTTGAGATTACCGGAAAACATGGTCGTACTTTTACCTTCTTTTCCTACTACTACTGCCATATCGAATTCCTTTTTGCTACCGTTATATACGTGCAGCATAAACTCGGGGATATTCACAAAGATCAGCCTTCCTTCAGGTTCTACCGGCATCCAGCGCATTCTTTCTATATTGATCAGCAGTGTTTGCACTAATCGTATAGCGGGTACATTCATTTCTCTTATTAAGGAGTCATTCAGAACACCTCTTGGTGTATGCCCGTGCGTAGATTCGAAGGTTTTAATAGCTTCCACCAGGGTATCTGTAAATACGTCTGTAGTATCTTTACCGGCCAATTCTCCTGTTATCTGTAAACGTCTTTTTACAGCAGCTATCACCGGAGAACGATCGCCTGTTTTGTATTTTTTCTTTTCAACAGGGATACTGTCCCATCCTCCTTTTTTAGCAAAGTCTGTGTATGTTTTTAACGGTGTTAACAGGGAACCATAAATACCGCGTGTTGATTTATGTTCTTTGTTTTTACCGGATAACACGGCATCTGCCAGTTTTAATACTTCCTGTTTTTGTGCAGGGACGAATTGCTCCATATCCGCTACCCAGGTATCACTATCTTTATGTGCATCTTTGAAATAAGCAATGAAGCGTTGTGTTAACTGCAGTTCTGTTTTAACGGCAGTGGCATTTGCGGCAGAAATGCTGGAATCGATATCGCCGGTCATGAAAGCATTGAGGCGGTATTCCAGTGACTTATTACTTTCACTGGTATCTACGCTATAATCATATAAGCTGCGAAAACCATAAGCCTGTTCGTCTAAACCGCTGGTATCAAACCAGGCGAATTCGAAATTGCGTGCATTGTAAAAGCTACGCAGCCTGTTGGCGATACCCTCATCCAGTTTCTGCTGGGTAATGAATTTTTCTACTGCAGCAGTATCCAGGAAGAGATCATTGTAGGCATTGCCTGCAGTGATGCTGGTATTTCTGGGTGTAACGGCAATTTCTGTGCTTTGCTCGCTTTCATTATTATTATTACCTGCTTCCTTTTTATGCTGTTTACAGCCAATGGCTACTGTAACCACAGCTAACAATAAGATCGTTAATTGCTTCATACTAACAGTCTTCACAAAAGACATGCCTATGCCAGCACAGGCTCATCTATAGTGAAATCTGAACATCGCAGCTATTCTTATTCCGCAGAATGGGCATTATTTTGCCAGATAATGATAAAATGTTATACTGTTTTTCCCTCTTTACCGAATTCTTTGCGGATGCCGGTCATGACATCTTTCAGCAGGATCGTTTCACTGTTTCTCTTTAACGCAGCAAGACAGCTATACCTGGTTACATTGATAATAGATCCGCCGGACATTTCATATTTCTTTGCAATGTCTTCCAATACCAGCTTCTCTTCATAGTCCACATTTGCGGGAAAAGCCCGTTGCCACAGGCGTAATCGTTGTTCAGGGCCTGGTACTGGAAAATAGATCATCGACTGGAAACGCCGCCCGAAAGCTTCATCAATATTAGCTTTCAGATTGGTAGCCAGGATTACCAGTCCGGGGAAGTCCTCTATTCTTTGTAACAGGTAAGCGACTTCCTGGTTGGCATACCGGTCGTTCGATGAGCTAGTATTGGTGCGTTTCCCAAAGAGTGCATCTGCTTCATCAAAGAACAGGATCCAGTTTTTATTGGCTGCCTGATCAAAAACACCGGCCAGGTTCTTCTCTGTTTCACCGATGTATTTGGAAACAACCATGGAAAGGTCTATCCTGTATACATCCATTTGGAAGGTTTTCCCCAGCAAACAGGCAGTAAGTGATTTGCCTGTTCCCGGCGGGCCATAAAATAATCCCCGGTAACCGGCTTTGATTTTACGCTCCATGCCCCACTTTTTCATAAGAGTATTGCCGTGTTCCACCCAGGTGCGGATCTCTTCTACTTCTGACATGGTATGTGCGTCCAGTACAAGGTCTTCCCACCCCAGTCCTGTTTCTATACGTTTGGCAGGGAAATTTGGGTGATGGTCTGGTTTATGGGCAGTCCCCAGCGTGAAGTAACTGAGGTATTCGGGGGTTATTTGCAAAGCCCCGCTTAACAGGGGTTCTTCGGCATGGGGCGTTACCAGTTTCAGGATCTGGTGTTTGGCAAAGAAATGATCTGCACCAAGCATCTGCATCAGCTGAAAACGTAAGGTCAGGTTGTTGCAGGCCGTTAAAAAAGCAGCTGTTTCTCCTGTAGGCAGGAAACCACCATGTTGCTGGCCCTTAATACCCCCAAATTCGGTAAATCCCCGGTCGTAGGTACTGTTCTTAATATAAAAGAGATCGAGTAACTGAGGGCGGATATGAGGCAATATAGCTAATTGCAATACCAGCCGCTCAGCAGCATTCATATTATAATGCCTGATGATCTGTGCATATACAGAGGGATCGCTGGTTAAGTCCGGTGCCGCAGGATCGGGTGCATCGGCTCCCTGCTGCTCAAAGTAGTTTTTCATCCGCAGGTCCAGTACCTGCCGGAACCATTCCGTTTCACGGGCCAGCGCCGCTGCATTCGTCTCTGCTAACTGAATATCCATTCTGTATAAAGTATTTTATCTGCCCAGGAAGGCTTGATCATGCCCATACTCCAGGGGAGTGTTTGTAGTATAATATCATAACTGCGCGACTTCACCTTCAGGTACCAGTGGCCATCCGTTTGCCATAACACCCCGTCCCTTTGCAGGAGCGATGCACGGAAACCCTCTACACTTGTATTCTTCATCTTTTCCCATTGCTGGGTAGCAGCACCTATCAATTGTAGTGATAACTGCTTTTCATCTTCTGTAAACTGTACAGGTCCCAATGGCATTTCCAGGGGGAAATTACAAAGGACCTTATTTAAGACAAGTGCGTGTTCCGGTTGTTCCGAATGGCCATATACCAGTAGTTGTAATAAATGAATAGCACGTTGCTGTGCGATCGCATCATTAAACTTTCCGTTAGTAATTAATTGCAGCCGGGTAAAATAGGTATGAAAAAAAGGATGTAATAATACTAACCCTGCATTATTCACATATATGCCTTCCTGTTCCGAAGTAGCGACAGGCCTGGGTGTTTTGCGTGGGTAGTTCTTTTGTATAAATTCTTCCTGTCTCAGACGCAATACATCCGCCGGTAATATTAACTGATTATCTGCCCTGTCTGAAGGTTGCTGAGAAGATAAACGGGGATTCCCCGCCGGCCTGAGAGTGGATATCTCTACCGCGCTGCTGGTCTTTATCAATACCACTGCCTGTTCCACCATCACCGGGATGACTGCCTGTATATGCATAAACGGCCTGGTATCTATTGCGCTGCCGTTGGCCATAACGCTTAATAACCTTCTTGTGGCGGATTCATTAAAACTATTTAAAAATATCAGCCATTCGCGTACATACGATACCGTATCCGTTATCTGTACCCTGCCGGCTAACCATTGCAGGTTAAACCGGCGGAATAATAACCGTACACGTTCCCGCTCCAGGTTATCTGCCAGCATACCTTCCATCAGTTGTTGCCATTGTTGTAATGCGGCAATGGTATGATTATCCCATAAAGAAGGTACATCTTCCATCAGTACCCAGAAATCATTTTCCGGTAAATTTAAGGCTACCTGTTGTACTACTACTGTTGCGGATAATATCTTCCGGTAGAAAGCCAGTCTTTCAACAGATGGTCTGTCATGATATTGCTGCCATATCTCCAGGAAGTTCTGCCGGTGTTGTATAAACGTATCTCCCAGGTTCTGCTGGAAAAATGTGATCGTATCTCTTTCCGCATAAGCCTGTAACTGTTTCCTGATATTTTCTTCCAGTGGAGAGACCGGTTTCTCAAACAGCTGATGTACATACAACCTGGCAGTGATTGTATAACCGCTGTGTTCCCATAAATCCGCCAATAGCATAGGGCGTTTCCTGAAAAGTAATATTACCGCCTGCCGCAGCAATATCGCTTGTCTTGCCCCTGGTAACCCCGCAAACCAGTAAGGTAACTGCTGGCCGGTAATAAATATCGTAAACAGGTTAATTGCCTGTTGCCATACTTCCTGTCTTTCTGATTGTATGACAATACTGTCGTAAGCTATCCAGGACAATGGCAAAGGGATATCGGGCGATACACGGGTAATGCCCGGTACAAATACGTTCACAGGTTCTCCCGGTACTTCCTGGTAACTTATTCTCCCGGGTAAAGCCTGTTCGTTATTGATTAATTCCTGGTATACTTCCTGTAATAATTGCGTACCATTCTCTTCATATAAAATCTTAATAAAGGAAGTGAAAGACCCTACGGGAATATCTTTTTTATAAAAGTCCATTGCCTGCCTGAAAGTATTCAGCAACAACTGGTAATCTATATTGAAATGCAATGCCAGCCTTTCCAGGTTCCTGCGTATGAACTGTTTCCTGTTGAACTGACCACTATTCTCTGTAACAAGGTAAGTGAGTACAAACATCCATACGGCCTTTTCAAATTCACTCTGTTCCGTTTTGATAACAGACTGCCTGCTTTGTAAGGCAATCACCTCTTTCGTATATCCAAAAATAAAAGCGGCCTGTTCTTCTTCCAATGCGGTAATGATCTGTTCTACCACATAAGCGGAAAAATGATACACGATCCTTTTTATCACATAATCCGGCTTTGCAATGTCTATCATAAAACGGGCAAAGCGGAAGTCTTTCACCAGTCTTAAAATAACATCTTCCAGTATTACATCAGCTGCCCACCAGGGTAAAGTACCTGTCTGAAGATAATGGGCTATCAATGCAAATTCCCTGTCGGGTTCTGTCTGGAAATAAAGGCTGCCGGATTCCTCTTCTTCTTTTCTTACCAGCTTATCCTTCAATGCTTCTTCCAGGGCTTCCATGATACAACGGCTAAGGTCCCGTTCGATGTTATCATAAGCGATGACCCCAAGGTCCAGCTCCAGTGTATCCAGCCACAGGCTTTCAGCAGAAGACAATAAGCGGTCTAAAAGTGTTTCCGTAGCCCCGGCTATACCGGCATTAAATACCCGGCTGATCGTATCCTGCAGGGCAGTCGCCAGCTCTCTCTCCGTAAAATGGAGATCAAAAGTATATTTACGGATCAGGTTCACGCAATGAGATCAATAAGCCTGTCGGTAGCTATCACGGCTGAACCGCTGCTGAAATAATCTTTCAATCCTTCTAGCCAGGGATAATAACTATCTTCAAAAGTATGCATCGCGGCTACGCCCAGCCATTTGAAACGGATGTTATAATGTGCAGGTGTATGCTCCTTTATCAGTTCCTCTGCAAAATTCCTGAACTCCGCATACTGGAACCTGGCAGGCCAGGAAGGAAATACGATCGTCAGGTTGAATTTGAAGAACGATTCCGGTAGCAATTTCCCGTTCGCCATTTTAATAGTATATTCTATACGCGGATAATACAGGGTCTTCTTTTTCTGCAACTGCTCAATATTCAATGCCAGGTTATACATGGCTTGTTCTGCGGCTTCGCGATGTGCCGGCTGGGAGAAATCAACAGTAGTCACGGGTGTGGCCACACCATTCTGATAGGCATATACCCGGCACCAGGCAGACAGCTGGTTAAACATCTCTTCATAAGATAATTCCTGCCAGTTATTTTCCATTAAGGAAGTCATAACTTTCTCCCGTTCTTCAAACGTCATATAATAACGTTGTTCCAGCAGTAACTGATCGCCTGCTCCTTTAATATTAAAACCAAAGGCTGCTGTTTTAAATAAAGGTTTTAATAAAGTATGTTCTACAACATAAAAACCTTCAGAAGAAATACTCAGTTGCTGCAGGTGTCTGATCATATCATGCTGTGCATTCACTGCCGCAGATTTTTGCCGGTGCTTTGCTACTGCCTGCCATGTACTTTGTGCAGGTTCTTTATATAATACCAGGTAATGATCTTCACCGGTATCTGCTACCACCCGGTAGTTGGTGGCATCTACGCCATACTTCAAAATAGAGATAGGCTGATGGCCAAAGAAATACTGCTGATCATCGGGCATATTATCCGTCATCCTGAATTTCTCTCCACCTATATGCAGCTCCTTTGTTACAGGTGTATGTACATAAGGGTTTACTTTCATTGCCACATGCTCCTGCTTAAACACATTCGTTAATGGCTGGCCGTTGTTATTATTGATATGCAGCAGTTTTCCGAGCCATTGCTGATACCCCGATACAATACCGCTCTGGGAAAAATCATCGAGGTAATTGAACGACTGCACCCTACCTGAAGCCACTGTAGGGAAATGTTGCAGGATATCCGCTTTCCAGTTGATGATATTCGTTCCTCCATATAATTTATCATACAGCATTACCGGATATTTTATCAGTGCGATGTTGAACCTGGCCAATAAATGGTCCAGTATTTTATTCTTCCTCTCTTCAAAGGTGACCTGGCTTTCAACTGCATTGGTCAGCGCTTCCATATACGTATCACGCAGCAAAGGCGCTACTCTTGGTACATCAAACAATCCCTGTGCGAAATAGGTTGCTGTACCATCTGCGGCAAAGAAAGATTCCATATTTCCCAGTTGTGCCAGGTAATTGGCCAGTAACTGTTCAAAGAATAGCAGGTATGCTTTTAACTGCTTTACCTGTGCTTTACGGACAGCAGGCTCACTTTCTGCAATACCTTCCTCTCCTGTTCCGTAAATACCCGGGAAATAATGCTGTAATGAATAGTATTGAGATATATTGCGATAAGACGCTTTCATACTGTTATCTGCCAGTCCACGCTGCTGTCCCGTATAATGTCTTTTCTTTACTTCCCTGATGCGTTGATAGGTATTCCAGAATACGCCATCCTGGGTATAGTGTTCAAACTGGTCGCTATAAATACCGATATTATTTTTATTATCCTCAATATTGATATAAGGATAATGCCCGGGCAGCACTTCCAAAGGCTTACCGGAGTAATCGCTCCCATCCGAACTAATGTACAGGAATTTCACCTGTAACACGCCCTCGATCATTGAAATAGCTTTTATAAGATCTGCGGGGTCTATCTGGCTGGCTCTCTTCTGTAAATCACTGTCCGGTATAAAACCACGGGCAGGTAAAGGGCCGGAATAAATATCTTCTGTAGAGTAACCGAGTACCAATAACTCGGCTTCTGATAAAAATCTTACAGGGGGGTGGATAACATGTTCAATAGCGTTGCAGATATAGGCAACGATTTCTTTTACATTCTGATGACTATCTATCAGTATCTCTGTTTTTACAGCAATATGCTGTGGCGTTAATATGATGATCTCCTCAAAATTCTCTCCCAGGTTCCTGTTACGCAACAGGCAGTTACGTACGTCTGCGATCAGTTTGTCCGGGCCTTCGGAAAGCGTATCACAGGGTTGTACCATTACACGGTAAATACCTTTACTGGCACCGGCCGTATACACCGGCGATACTGCTTCGATCCAGATATTCTCCACCTCTGATACCTGGTCTAGTACCAGCTTACAATAATCCCTGACGGTTACCGGTTTTGTAGTGAGGATCTCTGCTTTATTAAAAAAAGAATGTGCTGCAGGATTGATCTGACCTTTTTCATCTGCCAGTATTTCCTCTATAGGGAAATCAGTCTTATAAGCCAGATCAGTAATGGCATAACACAGCTGTTCCAGCATTGTTACACCCGGGTCATGCAGGTTATAATCGGTCCATACATGGCCGGACAATTCCTGTATAATGGCCAGCCCTCTGGCCCGAAGCCTTTCGGCATCCAGTGTAATGTTCCTTTCCTTATTTCTTGAGATCTGTATCGGCTCCTTTGCCATAATTAATATCGATAAGATAGTGGCATAAATGCGTCATCATCCCACAACTTTGTAATCTTATAATAAATCTCTACACCTGTTCCATAATTACTGCCTGTACGGATCTGTAAATCATAATTACGGATACTGCCTGTCCAGCGTAAACGGATCCTGTTCCAGCAGAAACCGTAGTAAGCAGAAGTATGGCGGATCTTACCCCTGGATTTGCCAAATGCGGTCAATGCGATGGCATGTGTGATCGCAAATTTCCCCGAGCCTTTAAGTCCTGTTCTTGCCATTACTTCAAAAGCACTGCAATTATTCAGGCCTTTTACAATTGAATGCCAGTGCCCGTTTGCTTCTACTGTACCCGACAGATATGTGCCCACTCTTCCCTGCATCCCTACAAAACCATTTACATCCAGTGCATGATCAGGATCGCATGTCTTTCCTATTCCCATACTGCCATCCGTGTGGAAGAAAAAACCCTTATCATCATTTCCATCCGGGGTGGTGGACGACTGGAATCGTAAGGCTGCTTTTTTCCTTTCATCTTTTTCTATCAGGAAAAAAGGGTTCAGGTCGTCATTGGTCTTGTAAAAAGACACCAGTCTTTTTGAGTTGCCCAATGCCGCCACCAGCATACCATTCTCTTCATCTTTGGAGAAGCCGTCTTCCTGTTTATTGATAGTAGAATCTATGAGATGTGCAAAATGTTGCTCTGTGGGTAATCTGCCATTCTTAAAATGTTCTTTCAACTCCTCACGGCCAAATATTTTCTGGTTATTTTTAATTCCCATAGCTATTTATTTTGAATGTATTGTTAAGGTGATCATTTCTCCGGTAGTATCCGCTTTAGCATCTGTCTGTTTATGTGAAGCAGACCTGTCATGGACAATAATCATTTCTTCTCCTGTTATAACACTGTCTATCCCCATTGGCTGCGGATCGCGGTATTTCCTTTCATCAATCACGGTAATCAGGTGATGGGTAGCTGGGATCAGCACCGATTCGGGCATAGAGCCTTGTATAAACTCAATGTCTTCCACTGCCGTATCTTTTATACAATTGATATAATTCCCTGTAAGCGGATCTTTCTCCCGGAAAAAATGGACAATAGAAAAAGCAGTGACATAAGTAACATAGGGTAGTTTCTTGATAAAATTCATCATCTCTGATTTATACAATACACTTCCTATTTTCACTTGTGAAGCAGCATCGAATAACCAGGGATTCAGGTATTTCCTGATATCTTCCTGTAAGAGACTGAGGTAATAATTATTGTCCGTACTACTGCGGCTGTTACCAAAATGTACATCACAAATCACCTTCACTCTTTCATATACAGGGTTATGCACTGCGATCTTCATAAAGTCGGGCAACAGCTCTTCCAGGTATTCCTTAATGCGGTATAAAGCGGCAAGGTCTGCACGGGGCTCGTCTATTGAACTATTCTGTATTTTAGGCACTACTACCAGCTGAAGGTCAGTGTCATCCGTCATATCCGAGTTTACTGCATGATCATTGCCCATACATTTGGCAATATAGATCTCGGGGAATTGTTCCAGCACCAGCTGTATGATATCTATGCCTAATACCGGCCGTTTCTTATGTCGCAGGCGTTCACTTACACGTACATAATATTCTTCCATTGTTTCTGCAGATCTTCCCCCGAAAGAAGGGAACAACTGCCATATTTTCTGTACTCCCCGCATCTCTGTTTGTGCAGACTTTATTGTTAAGGGGGCAATGTTCGTAATAGTAGTTATATTTTCTATTTGCCTGTCTGCAATGCCTGCATTCATAAAAATACCCTTTACCATAGGACGGGTATCCAGGGAACATACCGACGATAAATTGAGCCATTGTAAAGTGGGGTCCAGCCGGGTATTACCGTGGTTGTTTATCGTTGGCATCTTTAAATTAATAATGCCACTGCTGATGAATTGATGGGTAGAATCGGCGATCACCTGTGTTTTATCAAAGGGTATCCATTTATCGTTATGGAGATAATTCCACTGCAGTTCCAGTATGTTGCCGGTAGTATGGGTATAGTGTTTATCTTCCAGCTGAAATAATAAAGAGATCTGATCATTCGGTTGCAGATTATCAAAACCTATGTAGAGGTTGGAACGTCCTTCGAACTGTGGCAGTAAGGAAAACGTGCCATATCCCGCAGCAGGATATGCCTGTCTGAAACCAAAAGGATAAAGATGGAATAAACGGATACCATTCCCATCACTGTTCTCTTTATCTGCTTTTAATATCTCGGCCTGTTCCAGTGTATAATCCAGGGTAATGGATTTTACCATGGGGGTATAAGGTATATTAGGCAGCGGACGTTTTTTTACCCATCTGCCTGCATTATGGGTCACTACTTCAGGGAATAACTGTGTATATAAACGTTGTCCGAACGCTTCATTCGGGGCTGCCAGTTCCAGTCTTACCATACCTTCTGTCTGGGCATTATAATCTTCTTTTGCCAGTAATGGAAAGTTGTTGAATAATAAGTGCTGAAAGTCTGCCTGTTTTATGCTGGTATGGCTATTTAAAAAGGTCCTTCCGTCTGCATCCCGGTAGGTTTCAAAGAGCGGCAGGTTTTTATCCGGTCTGATATAACCATTCGTGATACTTATTTTGAAAGAACTGTTGGTAATACCTGCATTATAAGCAGCGTAATAGGCATCAAATCCGTTTTCTATATTGGGCAGGTCCAGCCATTCTATATCTATATTAAAATCTTTTGTATAACGGTTAAAAATATTGGTATTCCTGATATCCAGGTAGGTGCCTACTACCGGCTGTGGCCCGAATATCTGAAAAGGATTTTCTGCACTTAACGGGCCTACATTGTTATATAATCTTACAGATCTGAATTCCTTTACATTGGCATTAATGGCAATCCTTTCCACGATCAGCGATTGCATAAAAGAAAAGGCGTTGTGAAAACTGAAATTGTTCAATAACAGTTTTATCAGCGGTTGTTTTGTTTCATAGTTACCGCCATGCAACAGTGGGTTGTATATATTAAAGGCTGGTGCCGCAGATTCCAGTGTAATGTTGATATTGATGCATCTGTTGGCCGCTTCCATGCCGATCTTTATGGTATGACGCGGAATATCTTCCCATCCGGTTGCACCTGTATAGGAAATAATAAAGGCGGCGGCCAGTAATTCATTTAGTATCGTTTCTTCCCTTCGTTCTTTTACACTGGCGTAATTCCGGATATAAGCCTGCATATGTTCGAAGGAAATACTTTCAAAATAAATAGAGAGCACGATCGTTCTGTGACCTTCTGTAAGATATAATACCGGGGATGCAATGATGAAGCCCACATTGGCCTCCTCCATTGTGCGTTCGTTATCCGGTAGTTCGTGCTGGTCTTCCCCTGCCAGTGCCCATGCTTTTACAGGCGGGCTTTCCGGCAGATAGGCCGCTGCCGGCAGCACATCATGGGATGCGGCGTATACCTGTGCTTCCATGATATCCGATTGTTGCAGGCTGTGGGCGGAGATTTGCTTATAATCGCTGATGAAGATGGTCTTTAATGCTTTGATCTTTGCCTGGCTGAGCTTCAGGTCATTTGTTAAACGGAAGCTGGTATTTCCTGCCGGGAACAGGGTACCCTCCGGAATAACGACCGGCAGTGTTTGCGGTAAGGCATCTATGCACAGATGTACCTGGTCTGCAATGGCCGGCCTTAGCTGTATACCCAGCACATTCCTGTAATAGTAATCCAGGTGCCTTTCAGTAAAATGGTTCAGATGCTGCTGCATGTGCTCATACAGGCCCGTAAATGCTTTTATCAGCCCGATATGGGGCTGGTGAAGGAAAGGAGTCGTCTTCCTGTCGAGATATTGTTTAGCGGCACTGGATACCTGGTAAAACTGGGACCTTAATGCGGTGTATATATCATTGAGCGATTGATACCCCAGGAAGATGTTCTCTGTATCTTCCTGTTTTGATTTTTCGTATGCCTCGTCAAATAACTGTTTTAGTAATTTATCGGTATGGGATGTGCGTAAATCGTATTTATGATGGAAAAGCTGGCTAGCCTGTTTTTCGTAAATTAATAAGCGATATACATATCCGGAAAGGGATTCCGAAATATGTTCATCATATTCACCGGTTTCCCGGTTATGATCTGCTGCCCTCACCTGGTTCAGTTTCTCCTGCAGCAACAAGGCTATCTCATAGATCATGTTAAAGAAGATACTGAGTACAGGACGCAGATCAGCATCATTTTCCGCTATCTGCAACTGCTCCTGTATCTGCAGGTATTTATCCTGATAATGGGTGAAATCGAGCCGGGAGATGGTCAATAAAACTATCTGCAGATCTGCTGAGAAAAACGCTCTCCAGTCACCTTCTTTGTCGTTATATAGATTATAGAAATTAAACTGCCCTGCTATATCTGACAAAAAGAGTAAAAGATCGTCCTGTGTCCGCTCATCTATTTTCAGATTAGCAGGCATTAATGTATCCAGTCGTCGTTCCAACTGGCTTACCCCATCCCGCGTATGATCAAAGATAGTCTTCATGTCGCTTCACTGTATGGCAGTATGTTTGGTGTTGAAATATTGGTGCCTTCCAGGAAGTAGAAAGGATATACCATATTATGACGGGTATTGGTAATGATGATCGTATAATTCAGCTGCAAATGTATCATGCCGTGTAAATCGTCCTGCATAAGTAAGGCCACATCGATGAGGTTGATCCTTGGCTCATAATTCAGCAATGCATGATAGATGATGTGATTCAGTTCACTGACGAGAATAGAATCTACTTTTTCAAATACCAGTTTTTTCAGATCGCAGCCGAAATCAGGCTGCATAATACGTTCTCCGGGGATGGTGCCCAGGATGATGCGGATGCTTTCCTCTATGTCTGCTATATTTTCTGATAACAGTGCCGTGTTGCCAACTTTGGTAAATGCCGGAGGAAAGCTCCAGCCGGTTCCCAGGAATGAATTTATTTCCATCTGTTAATTTATCCTCCTATTAATACAGTAGGGCAGCCCAATGCAATATTACCACCATGTGCGGTGGTATCTCCCATTCGTGCTGCCGGTTTACCTCCTATCATTACAGTGGCCGATCCTTTGACAATACTATCCGGCGGACCTACACATACACACATATCTCCCATTACAGCGGCTGGCAATTTGCCTATTAAAACAGTTGGTGCACCCGGACCAATAACCGGCCCGCCTACATGTGGTATAGGGGGTAATCCCGGAGTTAGCATCGGACATACGTGCATATCCGTTAATCTTGCTGCTGGCGCGCCCATAGTTTCATTGTTTTAATTGATCATCACTATTCCACCTTTGATCACTGTTTGCCCGGATGCGGATAGTTCAGCAGAGGCAGTGCCTTTTGCTGTTAATGCCATCTGGGCAGTCTGTTTTATATTCATGCCGCTCATTTCGAGGTCCTGCGTAGCTGTTACGCTCACTTTGCCTGTCGCTTCCATATTAATATTACCGGTCGCTTTAATCGTGATATCTTTAGGACTATCCATCGTAATTCCGCTGTCACTCATTTTAAAGCTGTTACTGTTCTGATCTTTTATCTCTATGGATTTCCCATCATCACTTAAAGTAATCGTATTATTTCCAGGTGTAGTGATTTTGATGATCTTCTTATCATCATCAAAATTTATCTGCAACTGGCCGCGGGTATAAATCGCTTTTATATTATTCTTCTCATCTGCCTGTGTAACCGGTGAAGTATTGCTTTTACTATATAAAGAACCCAATATTACGGGGAAGCGGGGATCATTCTCCAGGAAACCAAGTATCACCTCATCTCCTATTTCCGGGTAAAATACCACTCCGGCAGCAGCCGTTGCATAATAACTGGCCATCCTGGCCCAGATACCTTTCTGATCGGTTGCATTAGACGCCGGTTTCACCTGTACACGGTATTCAGATGCCGGGTCTTCAGAGATCTTCACCACTTTTGCTATCTGCAAGCCCTGTATAGCAGGCGTTTGCCCATTGGCAGGTGGATAGGAAAACTGCTCCTTTTCAAAAATAGGTTTGTCGGTCAGTCCAAAACGGACAGTGGTCGTCCACTCTCCCTCATCCATTTTATGGTTCACTGCACTTACAAAGGCTTTACCATTAAAGCGGGCACCTACCCCTTCCAGTTCTATGAGTTTCCCTGGTTTAGGGAGGGCATTACCTATAAATGACACCCGGCCTTTCAATGCAGCCATACGCAGGCGAAGCAGGCTGCTGTCTGCCCATGTTTTCAGTTGGTCCTGTGGTAGCGGTGCAGTAGATATGAGTTGTAATGCTGTCAGGCCCAGTTTACCTGAGAGTGTTTTCGCGTTCAGATTACCATGTTCATTCAGGGTAGGTTCTGCAGCACTTGAAGTAATAACGGCCAGTGTTTGCGGGTCCCAGGCAGCGGTTTGTAAAGATGGCGGTTGTTTCTCCGCACTCAGTTCCGCATTGAACGAGATAATAGATTCACCTAAGGCAACCCGTAATACAGGCGTTGCATCGAATACCGGTTTGCCTACAATTACCTTATCATCGTCCAGGGTGGTGATATAGCCATTGAACGCCGCACGGGCCAGTATAAAGTCCCAGTCGGTAGCCGATTTCTGGAACATCAGTTCCTGTTGTCCCGTGGTACTGTCTACTGTAGCCGTAAGGCCATAGGTACCAATTATTTTTGTGATGATATCACTATCTGTAGCATCCGTGAATTCACTTTCACGTTTGTTATAAGTCATTTTTACAGCGGAATGTTTACAGGTCACTACCAGTTGAAAAGTGGAAGCACCGCTGATGCGGACAGCCTGTTTTACAATAACGCCTTTAAATACGGAGACTTCTGTATCCTCTCCATAGCCTGCTGTGATGGTAATGTTATTACCGGGCAGAAAATCGGAGCCATCACTTCCTGGCAGCTTTCCTGCCACTCCATCATCAGCAGGATCATCGGTACCATCTGTAAACACGATTTCCGCATAGGAAATCTTATTTACTTCATGGGTGATATCTACTGATATGATAGGATATATATCCTGTATCGCATTGCCTTCTACTAAAATAGTAAGCCTCAGTGTAGCATCTGCAATATTCAACGGAGACGGCGCTGGCATTATGCTTTCTTTAAAGGTGGAAAATAAAGCTGATCTCCGGGTTTTATGGCATGGATGCTGCTCAGGCTATTGATCCTGGCTACTTCCATGTAATAAGAAGCATCGCCGTAAATGCGGTAAGTCATCAATGGCAGCGTATCACCGGCCTTTACGGTACGAACGTGGGTAAGGTCCGGAGAACTCTTTTGGGCTTCCAGTATTTTGGTTGCAAAAGACTTCGTTTCTGTAAAATTAATTTTCACCTCTGCCCTTAACGCGGAACCATCCGGATTAAAGAGTTTGTAGGTGACGGTTATACTTTTGCATACCCCGGTAAATACGACCGTGCCCCAGGTAACTTTCAGGAAATTGGGGCGATGCATGGTACCCTGGAAGGTATAAATGATACCCCGCAGTTTGGCGATGTAGGCATCTACTGTCAGGTTTTGTGGAATAGGTACAATACCGGTACCATCTACCAGCAGATCGAGGGTGAAGTTCGTAGGCTCCATCCCGTTAAAGATCTGCGTCACACCGCTCCTGTCCTTCTCTTTGGAAAGATTATAGCTTACAGCGTATGTTTTCGAATAAGAGGCAGGATTTATCATGGCTTTGATAGATCCAAGCAGTTGTTTGGTACAGGCGCTGTCCTTGTAGGCCTCAATCAGTAATTTAACAAGCTCTCCCATATATTATCGCTCATCAGTATTATCCATCCTTTGCAGGATGTTTTCCATACATTCTTTTACTACGCTGGCTTTTAATGCCTGTAAATAATTTTCATCAGGCATTTGCACCTGTTGTGTTGCATTGGTTTCTATGGTAACCTTAATCACCAGTTCACGGATTTCAAGTGGCATAAGCACTACATTTTTTTCTCAAAGAAACTGTAAGCCAGTTCCAGTGTTTCCACCATAATCTCACCTTCTTTCATTGCTTTCAGACCAGACATTTCCAGCTTTACAGGATATGCTTTGTTAAACACCCATACGGAAATGGCTTTACCCTTTTCATTCAGTAGCTGTACTACCGCTGTTTTAGGGGTAAAAGTAAACGTGTTGATGCTGGTCTGCGCCCATGTAATAAGGGGAGAGCCCAGCACCATACCACGTTTCAGTACCAGGTTACTGTATTTAGGAGGATTGGGGAGCCGGTGTGAAAACCGGTTCTCCCCTCCTTCCTGTACATCTTTTGGACTGATACTGGCAGAAATGCCGCTCACTTCCATGAAATTGCCTTCCTGTTCACCGGAAACACCTGAAATAATTACTTTGAAATAGAATCCAACCGGTGGATAATAATTACCCAGTGCATCCATAGATATTAACTTTGAGTCAGACCTTCGTGTGCCAGTTCCATGGTTTCCACTGCCACTTCATTTGCATCAGACTTCATATCTGTTACAGTGATTTTGGAAGGGAACGCATTTTTCAGGGTCCAGCTCATGGCAATGCCCTGAGATTCGTCCAGTAAACTGATTACGATGGTAGAACGTTTGTAGATATTCATTTTGATGCCGCCATATTTCTCCCACAAAGCTTTATCTCCTTTAAAGATGCCTTTCTTGAGCGTGATATTGGAGAACTTCTGGATGCCCGGCATTTTAACCGTGGAATAAACAGGGCTGCTGCCGCCACGGTATTCGATCACTTGTGTTTCTGATGATAAACCGGTTACTTCCTGGAATATCAGCTCCGCACCATCCCACATTACTTTGAATGAGAATTTAACTAGTGGCCATACCGTCTGTGACTGGCTTGATCCGTCATCTGCCATGATTGCAAATTTTTAAGTGTCAGTAATAGTGTTAGATTAAGATTGTTGCATCATCTGCTGGAATGTAATCACGATGAACTCTGCAGGGCGTACTACCGCTACCTTCACAGCGATCAGCATTTTCCCTTCCAGGATGTCCTGTGGGGTCATGGTAGCGCCCAAACCGATCTGCACATCATATGCCTGTTCAGGGGCGGCACCTGCCAGCGCACCTTGTTTCCACAGGTTATTGAGGAAGTTATCGATCATGCTTTTTACCGTTACCCAGGTAGTGCTGTCGTTTGGCTCAAATACATAAGCACGTGTAGCCAGCTTGATGGATTGCTCCAGCATGATCAGCGTACGGCGTACGTTGACATAACACCAGTCCAGGCTATTACCGTCCAGTGTTCTGCCTCCCCATACCAGGGTACCGATACCAGGGAAAGGTCTGATCACATTGATAGATTTACCGGCCATTACATCTACGTTCAGCTGTTTCTGCTCATCGTGAGAAATGCTCACAGCGGGTGCATTTACCATGTTGATAGATACGTTGGCGGGTGATTTCCATACACCGCGGCTGCTATCCACCAGTGTATACAATCCTGCGATAGCGCCACTGGGGGGAAGCTCATTTATTTTGGAACGCACTTCCTCAACGATAGTGGAATAGATGGGACTAGCCGCTTTCAGTGACTGGTGGTAGTTCTTCTTGTCATTATCATCCGGTTTTGCAATAGCAGTAAACGTTGCGATGATTTTCTTTGCTGTATCATCTGTTAAGATGGTAGCCAGATCAACATCCAGGTTTTCAAAGCTCACTTCACTTGGTTGTACTACGGCAGTTTTTAACCACGGGTAATAAGCGGCGCCATAGTTCAGGGAAGTAGTACCTATTGCAGTTCGGAAGTCGGCCACTACTTCATCTGTCGTTTGTGTGGAAGACTGTTGCTCCAGGTCGAAGATGCCGAAACGGCTCTGTGTTTTAGCGCAATGGTTTAACACCTGGGTATATACCGCGTAGGCGTCTTTACCCAGTGCAATTACATCAGGCATTACGATGAGGGTAGGTTCAAATTCCTTTTCCAGGATCGTAAATACATTTGGTTTTTTACCATCTGCAGAACCAATAAAGTCTTCTGCACTCACGGTGATGCCATCTGCTTTACCTTCATAGGTATCTACAGATAAGATATAACAGTTGCTGCCGCCATTGGCATAAAACAAACGTACACTGTTGAAGAGGAACAGCTTATGACCGTCCTTGATCTTCAGTATTTTGTCTTTACCGTCCACCTTGAACATTTCTGCTTTTGCATCAGTAGCAGCAGCATCTGTAATAGTGAATTTGGGGTGAAATGCGCCACCGAAATTCTCCAGGAACTCGGCGAAAGATGTGATACGGGTGGGCTTGTGTGACAGGGGTTTTCCGAATCTTTCAGCTTTTTCAGTATAGCCGATAAAAACGGGGACCGCTGTTTCCACGGCGACCACTGAACTGGGGAAGGCGTTTTTTTCCTCTATATAAACGCCGGGAGTCATAAGTGTTGAAGCCATAGCTATACAGTTTAGTAATTAGTATAAAAAGATTTCTGAGAATAGTTCTGATTTGCCGGTAACAGCCGTAGATATCCGGCTGATATCCGGTGTTGGTAATGCGGATATAACTACTTTGGAATTATCTACAAGTTGAAACGTGTATTTATTTTTAAGTGTTAATGCAAGAGGGATGTCGGAAGTAAACATATACGATCCTGTTTTTCCTGGCAGGTCTACGGGTATAGGTCCTTCGAACTGTACTTTACCTGAGGGGTCTATGATGACAGGTTCAGATAGGGATGTCAGGTTCTCGCTCATCAGGAAATAACGCCACCGGCTGGCCCTTGATGCGAACCTTATTTCATAGACTGTTTCCAGGTCGGGCGTTAATGCCAGCACGATACGGCCAAAAGGTTTAATAAAAAACCGGTCTGTCGGTTTCAGCTGGTAAACATCTGCACCCGAAACTAATGCTTCATGATGTAATGTACCGGCAGTGCGTGGCTGGCCATTACCAAACAACAAAAAACTTTTCCGGATATCCACCTGGCTGAAATCCGTATAGTTATAAAATAAGGGATCTTCCACATCCAGGTCGAATGTCAGCGTCAGGTTTTCACGCAGCAATTCCTGCCTGCCGCATACCTCCGCATCAAACAGTAGCAGAAACCCATTGGCTTGTTGCCGCAGTAACAGTGAATGGCGGCGCATGTCCATGGCTGTCTGTGATGGCACTTTTACGGCAATGCGATCAAACGTTCTTTCAGCAAAAAATACATGACGGAAGTAAACGGCCGTCAAAGTATCATGTCCCATTTTGTATGCTTTTATAAAGGAGTATTATCAGCAGAAGACGCCCTGACGATAGGCCTGTATTCTTTGATAATACTTTCGTCAAACGTAAGCATGCGCATTTTATAGACTACCGATGGCATGTATTTAGCACCCAGCGTAGCCCAAATGTTATTCATCTTCTCCGTGCCCATGCTTTCCATTTCAAACGTCAGTTTATCGATCCGGGAATCAAGTGATGGCGTATTGGCCTGTGTGAGTACACTGCCAGACTGGAAGTAAGCAATTATAAAAGAGATGAAGCGCAGGGCTTCGGGATAATTGTTACTACTGAAGTAAGCAGAGAATAAGATATAAAGATTGATGCATACCGGCGGCATTGTATTTCCTGAAAAGCGCCCTGCTGCCACTTTCCCTAATGCTTCTTTTTCGATGTTGATGAGCGTAACCAGCACTTTATTCTCTCCCTGAATCGCAACAGTACCGTCCTGGTTAATGATACCAGACAGTATGACCTTCTCTTCATTAATGTGCAGTTGTCTGCTGAAGTATTTGTTAATCTCTTCAGTGATGCAGGCAAGGGTTTCGTAGATCATCTGGGTTAAAAGCATGAGCAGGACGGCAGTATAAAGCATAGAAAGCTTTACCAGTTGCTTACCGGCGTTTTTTTTAATATCATGGTGTCATAAATCTTCTTGTAGTTAGTTATCTCTAGGGCTCAAGTGTTAAATCTTTACATAAGGAATGAAGGTATTGGTAAATAGTGTTTTTTTAATTACGGGATATTGTCCTTGTGTCTCTAAATCTGCACACAATATAGTGGTTAAATAAAATTATTCAAATTTTTTATTAAAAAATTAATTCTATATTTTTTATAACTAATTACTACTATTGCTATTCGAACAGCACAACTTATTATTCTTATGCATCCCTATCCCAAAGGCTACTTATTGCTTATTGCTTTATTTATATGTACAAGTATTTGTACGGCAATGCCGGTTCCCTTCCAGGCGCCAAAGCTGCAAATGCCCCGGGACACTGCTGTTAAGACAAAATTGCTAAAGAAGATAATAACTGCCCTGCAATTCAGAAGTAATGTGCGTGCCAGACAAAAAGAACGGATCGTTACCATCATTAACGGGGTCTTTGCAGATTCGATGATCGTAACCGCAAAAGATATTGCTCACCTCAATGAAGAATTATCCCGGCAGGAAAACCAGCATTTCGATTCATTACGGTCATTGATACACGCTATTGCCATGCATGCAGATAGTGTTCCTGTTGTGCCACCTGCTCCTTCCGAAAATAAAAGTATTTCTGAAAATGATTTTAATGCGCTGGTCAGTAAAATCATTCCCATCCTCCAGCAAAAAGATAAAGAGAAGGACGAAACCAATGATACGGCAAGACAGGAGAAGCTAAAAAGGATACAGGCATTTTTTAACAGGCCGCCCGGCCAGATCGATACCTTGCGTATAAGCGAAAACGTTGGACGCAGGTATATCCTCCACCTGGGCGATAGTGCTTCCGTGACGGGCATCCATCCCTTCTGGATGGGCGATAAATACCTCAACTACAACTTTGCAGCGCTAAGTACCCTGTCCTTTTACGGATTAACAGCAGATGGTAGCACCGGTCAGATTAAAAAGATGTACGACCCTGCAGCGTTAAAAGTACTGGCAGCTGCCCAGCAGGCTAATTGTAATACCACCTTTACCCTGTATAACCCCGGTAACCTGCTGGACCATGAACCGGCACAGTTATTATATATTGATTCCCTGCTGCCGGTTATGCAACAGCATAATGTAGGGGGCATTAATATCTGGTTCGGGGAACTCCCTCATCACGACAGGGAAGCTTTCACCCGCTTCGTTTCCCTGTTGGTACACTATCTCCGCAGGGATAATAACAGGCGTTACCAGGTATCGGTGACGGTACCTTCCAATGATAATGAACTGGCGTATGATCTGCGCGCGATGGATACCCTGGTGGACCATTTCATTATCGACTTCACCCAACCTGACAGAAAGGCCCCGGGGGCCACCGCTCCATTAAAAGGAAGTGCTACAAGGGCATTGCAGCCGGTCATCTCCCGGTATCTGAATCTGAATATCGCTCCTAAAAAATTTATTGCGCTCTTATCTTACCAGGGTACTATCTGGAAAGTGGGCCGTAACGGTGTTGCGAATAATTACGGTGGTACGATCTCCTATAATGACATAAAAAAACGTTTCCCTTCCGATACCGCAGTATTCTATGATGAAGTAGCGGCAGCTGCCATCCTGGAAGAAAAAAACGATAAAGGTGAGGTTGCTTCACAGATCTGGTTCGATAATGCTACTACCCTTGATATTAAATATGATTATATCAAGGGCCAGGGGTTAGGCGGTGTGGCTATCTGGCCACTGGGTGCAGATGATGGGTATTCGGAGCTATGGGAAGGACTGGCAGACAAATTTATCAGCATAGATACTACCTTCATAGATACGGTATCGTTGGTAGACCTACCTGCTCCTCCCCTTACTTTATGGCAAAGGATCGTAAGAAGGTTTCACATAGAAAAGGATGCTATTATACAGTTATCCAGAAATCCCTGCAGCGTACGGTCTGATAAGTACAGAAGTGATGATTACCTGACGTGGATCACTATCTTTTTTACCCTGATAACCATTGCCGCCGGTATTTTTTATGCGTACCAGGTGCGTATGCAGCGGCTTACCCCAACGCTACGGAAAAGACTACTATGGTTGTTCATCGGTTTATTGTTGTTCACCTTCTTCTGTGCAGTAGCCACCGTGTTCCTGAGCAAACATATTCCCTGGTTAGGTGTTACTGACGATCCTAACGATTGTAAACCAATTAGCTTATCGGTTGTAGTGATTGTTTTCTTTACCGGGATTGGATTGGGTATGCTGATTATGCGGTTTTTTGTTTTCCCGGGGTTGTCTAAAGAGGAAAAGCCATAACTGAGTGCTGATAATGACAGCATGTAATTGGCAGATGCAGTGTATTTATCATGAACTAGATCTGGCCAAGGGGAAAGCAGGGCGCAGAGGAATGTTTACGAAGTATACCTGGTTTGGTATTCCGTTGAATTAATTTAATTCTGTACAGGATGTTCCCTTTTCCATCTGGAAGAAAAGTAGGTAGACCAGTCTTTGATGTATAAATAGTATTCATAGTCGGTTTCAAAACTTTGTAACATCTCGTAAGTGGGTCTGTACTGCTGCATAAATGTATCCAGTGCTGGTGACTGTAATCCTGTTATCTTTTTTACCAATGACTTATTAAAACGATGGGTCACGTATTTATCCCGCTCCTCCTGCTCCAGTTTTTCTCTGAAAGCCTCCATTCTCTTCATCTTTCGTATACTCAGCAGCAGATCGAGGTTAACGCCTGCTCCTGCCCCATTGCTGGCATTTGCCAGGAAATCAGGGGCATAGTTGAATACCTTCCTGTATTCTTCCCGGTTAGCGATAGAATCCTCTTTATAGTCGTTTTGCAGTACAACAACGGTAGGCAATACCTTAATATCTACATGAAGGCTCATATCAAACGGTCTGTTAGCCGGAATTTCCTTTACCGGAAATTTCATAGTGGCCTTTCCCTGGTAGGAAAAGCTGAGGGAATCCGTATAGGGTAACCTGATGCTGTAATGCCCGGCAGAATCGGTAACGGCACCGGCACCCGAAGAGCCTCTTACGCTTACTCCCGCCATTCCATACCTGGCGGAGCGTTCATATACAGTACCGCTGATCTGTACCTGTCCGGCAGCTACGAGTCGAAGCAAGACCAATACCATCAATATAACAGTCCTTTGTAATAATTTAGTGATCCTCATTTCGCCTCAATCTAAGACAGGATGAAAACATATGCAAACATGCTAAAAATATTAACATTTCATGTTTTTTCATAATACATTTTAGTAGATATTTTCCCCTTATTCATAGAAAAGATGTATAGGTTGGGAGAATAATCAGAATAAAACTTTTTTATGTAAAAGAGGTATACGATACTTTTGATAAGGTGCTCCTTATCTGTGAATGCTGATAAAAAAGTAATAGAACAGGAATAAAAGAGGAATTGAACAGGCTAATCCTCCGTTAATCCTCCGTTAATTAACGGAGGATTAACGGAGGATTAGCCTGTTCAAGAGCCATTCAAAACCTGGGAGATACCTTTTATACCATACTTCATCTGCCTTTCATAACATTTAAGTAAGCGCTTTTTAGCATATGCATAGGGCATGATATGCCAGCTCATCCGGGTAATGCTATATCAGGCAACAAACAGTCAACTGGTACAATAGGGCTTTAGGAGAAAAAATTCCCGTTTCGATATATCTTAGTATATTTAAATTAGCTATTATAACGTATTATATGTTATAAATATAACATTGATTACAAATAGATAGCAGAAAAATGCTTTATAAGATATTTTTTAATTCGATTTAAATTCCACCAAAACGATGTTATGTGAAAATGGCAATTACAGGGCCGGATTACTTATTAGAAATCACGTTAAAGGAAAAGTAATTATTACCTCAAAAAAGTAATCCCAATGAGAATTCTTATCGCTGAAGATGATCCGTTAATACTTAAAACTCTGGAATTCAGATTAAAAAAAGATGGTCATGAAGTTTTTTTGGCGCGTGATGGCAGGGAAGCGTTGTCTAAAATAGATGAATTGTTACCAGATCTTCTTATTACAGATATCATGATGCCTTTTTCCTCGGGCCTGGAGATCATAGGTGTAATTAAAGGAAAATATCAGAACAAAATACCAATTATTGTGTTATCAGGCATGGGGCAGGAAGATGTAGTGCTGGAAGCCTTTCAACTAGGTGCAGACGATTATATGACCAAGCCGTTCAGCCCTGTAGAATTGTCTGTACGGGTAAAAAGATTTACAGCATCTGTTGCAAGATAATGATATGCTTTTTCTCTGTTGAGTTATGAAAAAGAATAATCAGCGTTATGTTAATGTTTCCTAAAGGGTTAATCGCGGGGTTTACAGTGCTATCTGATTTTCTGTACGGGGCCATTTCACTATTCTCCATTATGATGGTAGTGCTGATTATATTCATGCTCGTATATACAAAGGTTAAAAACAAGCAGAATGCAAAAAATATCAAGGCTACGAAACTTGTTGATACTTTAATTGAAAAAGCTATCTTTTTTGGAGAGGACGAAGAGAACCATACAGACGAATTATTTTATAAGTGCCTGAAACTGATTCCTGATATTCACTATAGAAAACTGTTTAAAGTGGCGATCCTTTCCGCCAAAAAGAATATTTCCGGCATATCCTCAGAAGGGCTTAAGCAGATGTATCTGAATCTGGACCTGGTTAAATATGCATTGCAAATGGTAGAAGACCGGCATTGGCATATTAAGGCAGAGGGAATACAGGAGCTGGCAATAATGGGAATGCAGGAGCATATAGATAAAATACTGCCTTACGCGGATGATGATAACGATGTGGTCCGTATAGAAGCACAAACAGCGATCGTACAGTTACAAGGTTATAAGGGCCTTCTTTTCCTGGATATAGTTACTTATCCTATTACTGACTGGCAACAGATTAAACTATTGAGGGAATTAACCTATTTGCCGGAAATCAATAATTTCAGTGGTATTGAAAATTGGTTTGGTTCCCCAAATTATAGTGTGGTAGTATTTGCGATGCGTATTGCCAGGAATTACCACTTATTTCACCTGCATGATCATATTCTTGCCTGTTTATATCATGAAAATCCTAAAGTGCGTATAGAAGCTATTCACAGCCTGCGGGAAGTATATACAGAAGATACGGCAGACGTGCTTAAAAACATATTTGCACAGGAGACACTGAAACACCAGATAGCGATCATTAAAACATTGCAAACGGTAGGTACTGAAGAGGATATTGACTTCCTGAGATATCATCTTACATGCGAAAACAATGAACTTAAATTAGCATTGCTGCGGGCAATAGCTTCCATCAGTAAAAATGCACTGCAGGCATTGGAGCTTTCTGCAGGTAGTATTGAATATCCTTTTGCTGAAATGATAGAGCAAATAAAAGGAGAGAATGTATGATAAACTGGCAAATTCTATTCATCGATTTTTTCACTTTCATATTCCTGCTGTATGCTTTCCTGCTGTTAACCGGATATACGTTTATCGGTATATTTTCTATAGAAGAAACAAGGAAGTATGTACATAAAAATGGCTTTACTGATTACCGCTTACTTGCGTCTTCAATAGAAGTGCCAACCATCAGTATATTAGCTCCGGCGTATAATGAAGGCGCAAATATTGTAGAAAATGTACGTTCGTTATTGTCGATGCATTACCATAACCTGGAATTGATTGTAATCAATGATGGCAGTAAAGATGATTCATTACAAAGGTTAATCGCAGCATACGATCTTTATAAAGTTGTTTTTTTTTATAATGAACAGATCGCCACTAAAAAAATCCGCGGTGTATATAAAAGCCATAATAAGATCTATCGCAAATTAATTATTATTGATAAGGAAAACGGTGGGAAAGCGGACGCACTTAATGTAGGGGTGAATATTGCCCGGAGTGATTATATTGTTTGTATAGATGTGGATTGTGTTTTGGAACAGGATGCCATTCTGAAGCTGGTAAAACCATTCATGGAACAAACAGACAAGCGGATCATTGCTACAGGTGGTGTAATAAGGATAGCTAACAGCTGCGAAATTGAAGGGGGGAGATTGATCAGGGTGAGGCTACCGAAGCAGTTCTTACCCAGAATTCAAACATTGGAATATATCAGGGCCTTCTTATTGGGAAGGATGGCATGGAGCCGGCTTAACGGGCTTCTGCTGATTTCAGGTGCTTTTGGCGCATTTGATAAGGAAATTGTTATCAACAGCGGTGGATATAATCACAATACAGTTGGAGAAGATATGGAACTGGTGGTGCGGATGCGCCGTTATATGGAAGAAAGGAATGAACCATATAAAGTAAGTTTTATTCCGGACCCTTTATGCTGGACGGAAGCGCCTGCTTCGTTTAAAATACTGGGGAGGCAACGTAACCGATGGACCCGCGGTACCATTGAAACATTGCGTATGCATAAAGTAATGTTCTTTAATCGTAAATATGGGTTGTTAGGCATGCTGAGTTATCCATACTGGTTCTTCTTTGAATTCCTGGCCCCCATTGTAGAATTTATCGGTTTCTTCAGCTTTTTGCTGTTTTCTTTAATAGGTATGGTGAACTGGCCTTTTTTTATTTCCCTTTATGGATTGGTATTCAGTTTTGGTCTCTTATACTCAGTATTTGCAGTGCTGATGGAGGTCATGACCTATAATCAATATAATAGTAATAAAGATATTTTAAAACTGTTGTTTGCAGCATTGCTTGAACCCTTTCTTTTTCATCCTTTTGTGGTATGGTCGGCAATACGGGGTGATATAGATATCTTAAGGAAGAAAAATTCATGGGGTGAAATGACGAGACAGGGATTTAATACAACTAAAAAAACATGATAACGTGGAGAATATTAAAAAACACCCAGGCTTCATCAACAGCCTCTCCAATTCTACATTGTCCTTCAGTGCGTTCTCACTGATCTGGCTAATGGTCCTTATCCTTATCAGTTTAATGGAAATCGGATATAATGGAATAACGCAGGGACTTCCTGGTTCACTTGCAGAAATGATTCTCTGGGCCGTTATCAACGATCTTATATTCTGGCTCAGATGCCTCATTTTCCTGTATCTCATCTACACAGTTTTATTCCTGGTAAATAAGAAAGCGGCCAAAATATTTTACATAGTCTTTATTGGCACCTCTGTATTATTCCAGTTCTTTTTGATCAAGTATTTTAACACGTCCCTGCTACCCCTGGGTGCTGATTTATTTGGATATTCCATCGCAGATATCCGTCAGACGGTGGGGTCTTCCGGCGCAGTAAGTTTATCTGCCATCATACTGCTTTTAATGTTTGCTGCCATTACATTTGTATCGCTTAAATGGCTTCCGGAAAGAATAAAGGTCCCTTTGAAAATTGCCTGGCTACTCCCTCTTATATCATTCCTGTTTATTATAACGTCAGCTTCCGGTTGGATTACACCTCCTGCTTTCAAAACTGATTTTGTAAATAATCTTGTCATCAATAAAACGGATTATTTTTTAAGTTCTTCCTACCAATACTTTTATCCGTCAGAAAATGAAACCGACATTTATGAAGATAATTATATAGTCAGTACCGGAGGAATGAAGACTTCATCGTTCATGTATACAGATGAAAGCCACTATCCTTTTCTGCATCAGGACAGTACGTCCGATGTATTGTCTCCCTTCTTCAAAAAAGGTCCTGCCCCACCCAATATTGTAATTATCCTGGTGGAAGGATTGGGACGGGCCTTTACCAATGAAGGTGCCTATCTGGGTAACTTCACTCCCTTTCTAGATTCTCTGTCTGGTAAAAGCTTATACTGGAGAAACTTTTTAAGTGAAGGAGGACGGACCTTTGCGGTTTTACCTTCATTATTAGGGTCCTTACCTTTTATGAAAAATGGTTTCCTCGAAACCGGCGAACAAATGCCAGACCAGCTGTCTTTGTTAAACCTGTTGAAATTTAACGGATATCAGACTTCTTTCTATTACGGAGGAGATGCGGGTTTTGACAATATGAGCATCTACCTGCATAAGAACCATATTGATGAATTGAATGATATCAAATCTTTCCCTGCCGGTTATACCATGCTGCCGGCAGTTAACGGTTTCTCCTGGGGCCACGGCGATAAAGAATTGTTCAGGCATTATTTAACTACCCGCTCTGCGCATACCATGCCCCAGCTTAGTGTTATTCTGACGGTTTCAACACATAGCCCTTTTATGATCAATGAAGAAGAGAAATACCTGCAACGTTTTGAGCAAAGAATGAATGAGATTGGTATAGATAATGCAAAGAAACCGGAATACAGGAACTATAAGTTACAATATGCGAGTATCCTGTATACTGATGACGCATTGAGAGATTTCTTTGAAGCTTATAAGCACCGGCCGGATTATGATAATACCATATTTTTAATAACCGGAGATCACCGGATGCCTGAAATTCCGATGAGCGATAAGATAGACCGTTACCATGTACCGTTAATTGTATATTCACCTTTACTTAACCGCACGGCACAGATGGCGGCCGTCTCCACCCATTTTGATATCACGCCCAGTCTACTGGCATTCCTGCAGCATGGTTATCAGATTAAAACACCTTCATTGGTGAGTTGGATGGGAGAAGGATTGGATACCAGTTCCAGTTTTGAAAATGTGCATGCCTATCCGCTTATGCAAACCAAAACAGACCTGGTGGATTTTGTGATGGGAGAATACCATTTAAACGGAGATCAGCTGTTCCGCTTATCGGAAAACCTCTCGGAAGCTCCAGTGAAGGATGATGAAAAGAAAAACGAACTGAGGAATGCTTTTGATAAATTCATTAAACGGAATACAATACTGATCACCGGAGGTGGCAGGATAATTCCTGACACCATTTTTCAACATTATACAAAAGGCCGGTGATACTATTTCCTTTTTTCATGGAGGATACGTGTCATCATGGGGTAGTAAAAATCCCAGAAAAAGCTGACTCTTTCCGATGGATCGCTGCTGTTATAAAAAAACCACTTAAAACAGGCAATCCCTTTAAAATAAGAACTCGTGTAATTGATGGGATTATCACAAAAATCGCCAGAAAAATAATAAAAATTATAATCAGGCCCCTTGTGCATGAGTACTGCCGGGAAAGTGAGTGGTATACCATGCTTTTTCAATTCCGCTGTACCATGCTCATTTGTATGAATGATAAATCTTGAAATGGCATGATTAACAGAAAGATCGGGTATTATAACATCAAACCAGAAAGGGTAGTTGATACCGGCAGGTAATGAAAGCTGGTCCCGCCCATAGCTGGCAGTATGGATATGTGGCATGGGATCTTTCAGATGTGTACTATCTTCCAGAATAACCACCACATCGTCGTTACTCACGAAAGCAATGCCTGCTTTATGAAATGGCCAGTTGTTATTATGTTCGGCTTTATAATTATTGATCAGCCAGTGAGGCAGCTCTTTATTCACTGTGGTATCTAGACTATTAAAATAACGTGCTGTCCAGCCGCTCCAATGCATACCAAACAATTTTTCAAATTGATTACGGATGACGGGATGTGTCGGGGAGGCTATCGTATTGAATTCGGCCAGGATCAGTTTATGTTTCGCTTTCATATCCTGCAGAAACGTGATGTCCTGTTCACTCATGCCTCCGTAAAGTATGCCCGAGCGTTCTAAGTTACCTTTCTGGCTATACCATTCATTTTTATAGATACCATAGGTATCCGTAAAATAAACAGCATCTGCATCTTCACTTAATTGTTGTAATTGCGCCTGGGAAAATCTTTCCAGCCCCTTTATTTTGAATTTCTCATTTTTTAATGGAAAAAAACCGAAATAATCCCTCTCAATAACATACCTCTTAGTGGAGGTTTTAGTAAACCTGGCATTATTTAATATCCAGTCTAATGATATATGCTCCTGGCCTTCAGGGGTCAGCACTGTTTTATCAATAATGGCCATTACCAGTTTATGCCTGGGCGTGAGAAACCAGGCCAGCCACATCCATAGCGGTAATAGTATCACAACGATAATTAATGCTGCAATCCGTTTGTTTTTTTTCATAACGTTAGAATCTTCTTTGATAACCTATACCCAGGTCTGTCTGAATACCATGGGTATCACTTTTGTATTCCTGATTATCAACACTGACATTAAAATAAATAATGTTCAATGTTTTAATTACATGACGGTACCCTGCACTCAGATTATTTGATCTTAGTTTAGCCGTGGTTTTCTGATCGAGAAGAATGCTATTTCGTGCATCATCCGGCGAAATGCCTGTACCAATGCCTATACTGAAATAATCGTCAGCGCCTCCATAATAATACCTGACATGCAGGGAGTACGATTGAGATACAGAGCTGTTTGAGGGGGTTAGAAAAGTGCGGAAGTTAAACCAGTAATTCTTGTAATACTTCCCCACCGAGGCCGTATATATCCAGGTAGGGTCTCCAAAATAAAGATATCTGAAACCTGCTTCAGCTTCAAAGCTGGCAGGTAAACTGGCGTAAAGTGAAAAGCCTGCACGGTATTTAGGGAAAATGCCAACGTCATTTGAATAACCTCCACTGAGATAAGCATAGAACGTTTGGGATATGTGAGGATATGCATCCATTTCGAACTGCATACCATTGGAGTTAAACCGGTTTGCATAATTCAATCTTGCCGTAACAGCGCCCAAACCCGTCCGGCGGGTATACTCCATACTGGCAAGATGCCAGGGATTATTAAACTGTTTATCAAATTTTATAAAGTCATAGCTTACGCCGAATTTATTTTTGGCGCTGTTATCATTTATCCTGTTTGCCAGTGATCTTGCTGCCGTGTTTGCAGGGTCAATTTTTAAAAGCGTTTTAATGGTATTATTCGCTTCATAATAGCGATGCATTGCATTAAGCACTTTTGCTTTCAGCAGCAGCAGATCTTTTGACTGTGGATGCCCCGTAAGGCAGTCATTACATATTTGTAAAGCTTTATCATAATTATCATTCCAGTACTCAAGACTGCCATAGGCCAACGAAGCATCCTCATTATCCGGTTGTTTGCTTAGTACCCGGATGAAAGCAATCCTGGCACTGTCGGGTTGTTTAGACCATGTGTACAGTCTGCCGAGAAATATACGGATATCCATATAATCGGGACTTTTATCAAGTGCCTGTTTACAGATAAGGATAGCTTTGGGATAATCTTTTTGATCAAAGGCGGCTGTACGGGCACTTTGAAATAATTCGTCAGCAGAATAAGATTGTGCTGATGTCGTGGAAATGAGTGCCAATATTGCGTAAACAAGCAAATAAATTTTGAGGTTCATCTGGATATAGCCTGGTTGAATATTGATGAAATGGTTTGTATTATATGATTCCTTGAAGTGTCCCTAAGAAATTCATTATCACTAAATTAACCATCTTAAATGTACGAAGAAAATCAACATCAGGCGTAAACGTGTATAAAAAGGCAGTGTCTCCAGATGGTGTTACTGATAAATACACTGCATCTGACTGTTTAGTTCCCTGATGCAGCTTTGGAATATGGGCTCAGGATTTGTTTATCAACTTAACTTCACCTGATATTCACGTCAGATAAAGGTGTATTTATTTCTGTACACTATCTGGCGCGAAGATTAAACGGAGGCACCAGCTGTAAATGAGGTTTACTTTTGAGTTCGTATGTTTGAAAAAGGAAACATGGCTTCGGGATGAAATGTAACTTTAATTACAAAATCTCTGAGCCATGTTTACAAAGTCACTTAGAGTTACCGATTTTTCGGGTCAAAACATTATGTAGGTTTAGGACGGCTTCTCCGATTAATATCAGCAATGATCTGCTGTAACCTTCCCCGCCAGTTCTACAGTCAGTTCTGCCAACCTGTTGGAGATCCCTACTTCATTATCATACCAGGCTACTACTTTCACCAGGTTTCCGATACTACGGGTGAGCGTACCATCAATAATAGATGAATGCGTATTGCCTAATATATCTGCAGATACAAAGGGTTCTTCTGTGTATTCCAATACTCCTTGCAGGGAATTGGCCGCATGGTGTCTGAACAGTTCATTAATTTCGCCCGCAGAAGGCTGTTTAATGAGGTTTATAGACATATCGGCTATAGAACCATCAATTACGGGCACACGGTAAGAAAAACCGTCCAGTTTACCTTTTAAACCAGGCAGCACATCACCGATCGCTTTTGCTGCACCGGTAGTAGTAGGTATGATCGACTGGGTAGCAGCACGGGCTCTCCTGAAATCTTTATGCGGACCATCCTGTAACATCTGGTCCATCGTAAATGCATGTATGGTGCTCATGAAACCGGATGCGATACCGTATTCCTTTTCCAGCAGGTACAGCAGCGGAGCTATACAGTTGGTGGTACAGGATGCGGTAGACAGAATTTCATCTTCATCTGTGATCAGTTCATCATTCACTCCTGCCACAATGGTCTTTACATTACCGGTTGCGGGAGCGGTGATCAGTACTTTTTTAGCGCCTGCATTCAGGTGCAGCTGTGCTTTGCTTCTGTCTGTAAAACGACCGGTAGACTCTATCACAACGTCTATTCCCAGTTCAGCCCAGGGTAATTTCTCAGGGTCTTTTTCACTTAATAAGAGGATTGTTTTCCCATTAACAACAATGCTGTTATCCTTCTGTACAACAGTGCCGGGGAACTTTCCATGAGAGGTGTCATATTTAAAGAGATGTGTGAGCAGTCCTGCTTCAGTAAGGTCGTTAACCGCTACTACTTCCACCTCTGGTTTATTCTGCAGGGCGCGTAAAGTCATACGGCCAATGCGGCCGAATCCATTAATTGCTACTTTCATAATTATATTTTTATGTTGTTGCGTGAAGAGATGTTCTAAAAGAGCGACGGTAATCACTGGGCGATACCATCATATGCCGCATGAAAGTCCTGCGCATGGAAATTAATCCGCTGAGACCGCATTTTTCTGCTATCTGTTCCATGGTAAGATCACTGTCTTCCAGGTATTTGCGGGCTACTTCTATACGCAGCTTTTCTACAAATTTAGCAGGTGTAAGTCCTGTTTCTTTCAGGAATACGCGGGCGAAGTTCCTTACGCTCATATTGCAGTGTTCTGCCAGTTGTTCAATGCTGAGTTCATCTGCCAGGTGTCTTAACATCCAGGGATGCAGTTTTCCTGCAATTGAGTTCTCCATGCTATGCATCTGTAGCAGTGTGCTGAACTGGGACTGATGCCCGTTTCTTTTCAGGTGTAATACCAGTTTGCGGGCGGTATGTAAAGCTATATCACGGCCATAGTCTTCTTCTACCAGCGCCAGGGAAAGATCTATACCAGAAGATACACCACCTGAAGTATACACATTGCCATCGCGGGTGTAAAATGGATTGGTATCCACATGTACGGTAGGGTACCTTGTCTGGAACTCCTGGGTAAATTCCCAGTGTGTAGAGGCTAGCTTACCATCCAGTATACCTGCTTCTGCCAGTGCGTAGGCGCCTATACAAACAGATCCTATGCGGCGTAACTTTGGATATACGTCTCTCAGCCATTTAAAAAGCGGGTGATCCTTATGCAACTCCAGCCTGGAGAAGCCAGCCACTATTAATGTATCAATAGGCCTGTTGATCTCAGAGACCTTTACCTGGCAGGTAATCTCAATCCCGTTCTTTGTAATGATCTTTTTGGTGTCCACCGGAGAGGCGAGTAATAATTCGTACCCTCCCTTTTTACTGCCAGGGTTATCTTTCAGCGCCATGTCAGCAGCAGTGAATACGTCACATGGCCCGGCAATGTCCAACAGGTAAGTGCCTGGCATAGGTATGACTACGATCAGTTTCTTCTTCTCCTCTGGCATGTAGTATCGTTTGACTGTACAAATGTAAGTTGTTCTTATGATGGCGCAAATGACATATTTTATACAATTTCGGCCAAATTAGTCTTTCTGGTAGTTACCAAGTTAGGTTACAGAATCTTCGCGCCAGATGTTGTTGCTCTAAATACAGTACCTTATCTTACGTGAATATCAGGTGAAGTTAACTTGAAGTACAAATCCTGAACCTATATTCTAAAGCTACATCAGAGAACTAAACAGTCAGATACAGTGTATTTAGAGTAACAACATCTGCGAATATATAAACTGTCATAACTTTCAAACTAAGTCACTACTCATATTCTGGACATTTCTTTATATATTTCGATCCTCATTCATTAGTCTATGAAAATAAACCAGCTGATCCCGATATTGTGTATTAGTGCCTGCGTAAACAGGCCATCCACAGCCAATATTCCAGCTTCTTTTGAAGCAGGAAAGGTCATCGATACGGTTATCTGTAAAAATGATACTACTCAGTCTTATGCTTTATACATCCCTGCTAAAGGCAACAAGGATGCTTTACCTGTTATATATCTTTTTGATCCGCATGCTGCTGGCAGACTTCCTTTAAATAAGTACAAAGCATTGGCTGATACCTACGGCTATATTTTAGTGGGCAGTAATAATTCCAAAAACGGTAATGACTGGTCAGTGGCGGAAAATATCTGGAATAATTTATCTGCTGATGTACAAAGCAGGTTAAAGATCGATAGTACCAGGATATATACAGGCGGGTTCTCGGGTGGCGCTAAAGTAGCTGGTTATATCGCCCTGAAATACCCTGTTATCAAAGGCGTGATCGTTAATGGTGCAGGTATGCCGGATGGCAGCTCCCCTGCTGATTTTAATTTCAGCTATACCGCTATTGCAGGTGAAGGAGACCTGAACCTTACGGAGATTGTGGCCTTCTCTAAAGCCCTGATGAACACCCCAACCAGGCAGCATCTTATCTTATTTGACGGAAAACATGAATGGGCTCCGGACAGTACGATGGACCTGGCTTTTGCCGGTTTGCAACTGGATGCTATGCAAAAGAATATCATTCCTGAAAATGATATATTCATCAATGACTATATTAAAAAAAGCAAAGAAAGGCTGGATGCATTCCACAAGGAGAAAAAATTGTTAAAGGCTGTGCAGGAATGTACCCTTTCCATCAGTTTCCTCGATGGGTTAACAGATAAAGCAACATGGTTCCATGAGAATCTGACTTCTCTCACTAATGACCCGCTTTATAAAACGCAGGATAAGATACAGCAACAGTTACTCAGCATGGAACAAAATACAAAAGCTGATTATAGCCGTCACTTTGAACAGGTGGATATGTCATATTGGGAGAAAACCATTGATTATCTGAAAGCCCATGCTGGTCTTAAGTCTATAGAAAGCCCGATGTATCAGCGGTTACTGGCCTATCTGTCACTGGCATTTTATTCGTACAGCAATCATTTTATCACGGCTAATGCCAATCCCGAAGCCCGTTATTTCGTAGAGTTATATAAGTTAGCAGATGCTACCAATAGTGAAGCCTGGTATTTTTCTGCTATCCTGGATGCCAGGGAGGGTAAGATAGACTCCACAGAGAAAGATCTGCTGAAAGCGGTAGAAAATGGGTTCAGAGATAAAACCCGGTTGAAACAACAAAGTGAATTTAAGGGAACAGCTGCTCTTATGTCTATTGAAAATAAAATGAATTAAGAACGGACCGTATTTCTATAAACCTTAGGGCTTTTCCCCTTCTGCTTTCTGAAATATTTATTGAAATGGCTTTCATCTGTAAAACCAAATTCATCGGCTATTTCATTGATCCGCTTATCGCTGAATTTTAAACGGTGCTCTATCAGTTTCGTTTTATAATTCGTGATATATTGTTGCATCGTTTCATTCGTATGCTTCTTAAAATACCTGCCAAGATAAGCATTTGATATACCGAAATTATCACTGATACTCTCCGCTTTCAGCTTCTCAGGATAATAGATATTATGTTGGATATACTGAAGAATATCCATCGCCTTTTCTTCTGTTGCCGCATTCACCTGTTCAGGTAAATATTTGGCAATGTTACGGGCCACGATAATAATCAATGTATTCACCAGTTGATGGATCAGTTCCTGGTTATAGATATCCCTGTTTACATATTCGCGGATAATAGCTTCCACCATTGGCTTCACGAACGTCTTATCCGGTAAGTTCTTCAAAATACATCCCGGCTGATGATTCGCATTATGAAGAATATATTCCAGCCTGCGGATATTCTCCGATAACAGTCCATTGTTCTTTATATAGATATCATTAAACTGAAGAAAGAAAAATTCAGTAGTGGTAGCTATATCAAAAGAATGAGAATCATCAGGCGTCAGCAAAAACATATGTCCGGGCAGATATTTGGACCTGCTATTGTTAATATACTGCGTACCTGTTCCCGATTGTATATATACCAATTCGAAGAAACTATGCTTGTGTTCAGTCTCGGGACCTTCATCAAGGGTGGCGAACTTGATAGAATAAGGCTCGTATAACATTTCCTTTATCATGCTACAAATATACCAAATTATAGAAAACTTATACCATTAATCTGATCATATACGGTATAAATTTGCATTATCGAAATTATAAAATATGAAAGCAATTACTTTAACAACACCAGGATCAACAGATAACCTGGTCATTCAGGACATTCCCATTCCCGCTATTAATACAAACGAGGTACTGGTACAGGTGAAATCAATCAGTATAAATCCGGTAGATGTAAAAACCCGTATAGGAAAGGGCATATATAGTTACTTAGACCTGAAAGAAGTCGCTGCATTTATCTTAGGCTGGGATATTTCCGGCATAGTAACAGCGTCAAAATCCGATCTTTTTAAAGTGGGAGACGAAGTATTCGGCATGGTTAATTTTCCTGGTATAGGCAATGCATATGCTGAATATGTGGCTGCTCCGGCGGCACATCTGGCCTTAAAACCGGCAAATATTTCTCATGAAGAAGCGGCTGCAGGCACACTTGCTTTACTTACCGCCTGGCAGGTACTGGTTACCAATGCCGGTGTTAAGGCTGGTGACCGTGTATTGATTCACGCGGCTGCCGGTGGTGTGGGCCATTATGCCGTACAGGTGGCAAAACACCTGGGGGCTTATGTCATTGGTACCTCTTCTGCTGCTAATAAAGACTTTGTTTTATCGCTGGGTGCAGATGAGCATATCGACTATAGATCACAGGCATTAAAAGACGCTACCAAAGATATCGATTTCGTACTTGACTCTCTGGATGCAGAAAGCGTAGATCAGTCATTAGATATCATTAAAGAAGGGGGAAGACTCATCGCTATCTCCACCTCGATTCTCGCAGAGCTGGCACAGAAAGCAAAAGCAAGGAACATCAATATCAGCTTCGTCCTTGTTAAATCCGACGGAGATGATATGAAGACATTAGCCGCTCTGTTGGAAAGCGGTAAAATCAAATCTCATGTTTCAAAAAGTTTTGCTTTTAACCTGATGGCAGACGCACATCTGCATGTGGAAAGTGGAAGAACTGTAGGCAAAGTTGTAGTGAATATCTAAATGTTGTTTGCAAAACAAAGAGGTTATCAAAAAGTAATTTGATGCACTTGAGAATTCCGTAAACGAAATTTCTCTTCATCAGGTATCCGAATAAAATCGGATAAAAATTACTTTTGACAACCTCTTTTACTCGCTACCTTATATAGACTTATCACCGTTTAGACGATTCCCGGATCCTTTATTTTGCAGCAACCTCATTTATTCGGATACCTGATGGAAACAGATAATCGTTTAAGCGATCCTCAAGCCTGATTTTTATTTTTGAGTGATTGTTTGTTTTTTTCAACAATACTATTGATCGTCTTTACAGAAGCGGCAGAACGTAAACCATCTTCGGGGGTATTCATGGCATAATCTACCAGCCTGTCAACAGTAGATGTAGCCACATGCATACGGGTATCTGATGATGCATAATAGATAAATACATTACCGTTATCTTCCGCAATCCAGCCATTACAAAAAAGCACATTGGATACATCTCCTACCCTTTCCTCTCCTTCCGGTGCCATGAAGTAGCCGGCAGGCTTGTAAATCACCTTGGTAACATCTTTCAGGTCGGTCACGAACATATATAGTACATACCGGAGACCTGCAGCGGTATTACGCACGCCGTGGGCCAGGTGTAGCCAGCCTATGGACGTTTTGATGGGTGCGGGGCCTAATCCGTTCTTACCTTCATATACAGTATGATACACTTTGGGATTGATCACTGTTTCTTCATGGATCACGGCATTCTCTATGTTATCTGCCAGGCCAAAACCAATACCACCACCATTGCCGGTACTGATAAAGCCATCCTGCGGACGGGTGTAGAAGGCATATTTCCCCTGTACGAATTCAGGATGCAACACTACATTCCGTTGTTGCGGAGAAGGTGTTTTCAGATCGGGCAACCGTTCCCAGCGGAGCAGGTCCCTGGTCCGCACGATACCACATTGTGCAATAGCTGCCGACTGGTCGCCGGGGGCTGCTGCCGGGTCCCGTCTTTCTGTACAAAAAAGGCCATATATCCAGCCATCCGCATGCTGTACCAGGCGTATATCATAGACATTTGTGTCGGGTTCCGCAGTTTCAGGTAATTGCACCGGGTAATCCCAGAAACGGAAATTATCAATCCCATTATCGCTTTCTGCTACCGCAAAGAATGATTTACGGTCGATCCCTTCTACCCTGGCTATCATCACATATTTATCCCTGTATTTGATAGCGCCGGCGTTAAATACGGCATTGATCCCAAACCGTTCCATCAGGAGAGGATTTGAGGATTCCCGGAGGTCATACCGCCAGCATATAGGTGTGTGAGCTGCTGTCAGCACAGGTGATATATACCTGTCGTAAATACCGTTGCCCAATGGCTCTTTTCTGTTAGGTCTGGTTAACAGCTCTTCTGATGCCTGTTGTAATGCATGCAGTCGCTTTTCAAAATTCATATACTTATTTTTTAATAGTGGCAGCATTATAATGGCGAGTACAAATTCAATGCTGCGGATTCCTTTTCAAACAACGTTTTATCCTGCTTATAAAATTCTATAAAATCACTGGCGGATACCTGACCGGCATAGGGTACATAATAATGCATCCTTTTCATATACTCATTGTATCCTGCATTACGCCATAACAGCGTATAAGCTATCCTGTTATTTCCAATAGCATCCAGTAATGTTTTCGTCCACCAGCTGGCATATGGGATCTGTTCATATCCTGTTTCTGCCAGTGCCGGTATTTTATTCTTCTCTGTGGCAATGCTATCCAGCAATGCCAGTTGCCGGCCTGTATTTTTCACGAACGCATCAGATTTCTGTGGATCATCGTACTGATAGGTATCAAAACTGACTACGTCCACCATATCATCTCCCGGGTAACGCGACAGGAACACCTGTTTTGTAAATTCTCCTGCCGTATTATACACGTATAAAAGGTTATGCAGGTGTTTTTCCTGCTGCAGATAGTAAATGGTAAACCTCCACAGCGCAATAAATTCCTGTTCGGAACAGGCATTGCGCCCCCACCAGAACCAGTTGCCGGTCAGTTCATGAAAAGGACGGAAAAGAATAGGAATAGCCTCTCCCCTGTTGCCTTTGAGTGAACTGATATAAATGGCTGCTTTATCAAGCCAGCCTTTATATTGTTCATAATTAACCCCACCGGGTAAAATGCTGGTAACGGTACCATGTGTTGTATCCCAGGCTCCTTTGCTGGCCCCTGAAGGACTAGGCATATGCCAGCTCAGGGTTATAACGCCTCCTCTCTCATATCCCTGCTGTATGAATTGCCGCATCTTTTTAAATGGCACACCGTCCAGGTCTGCATCATGATCTGATTCAATACCACTAAGGTCCCAGCCATACAACGCGGGATAGTCGCCCGTTACTTCTTTTACATCACTATTACCTTCTTTATATTTCCAGTTAACACCATAGGCCAGATCGTCCTGGTGACCAAATAAAAAACCTTTCTCCTGTAGCTTTTTCAGATGGCCGTACAGGTTTACTGTTGCTGTGGTAGCCTGTTTATCGGCAGGTAATTCCTGCCCTGCCAGGGGAATACTGGCAGCGGCTGTTATTATTGTTGGTACACCCTTCTCATCTTTTACGGTACCACTCACCTTCCTTTCCTGAGAAAAGGCTGCCAGGTGAAACAATACACATAAAAGAATGGCCGGAATTCTCCTTTGTAAATACTTATTCATAACGCGTACTTATTTGTAACAAAGATGCCCTTATTTAGATCTTGTTAGTAATACTTTTTTATCATTTAAATGTATTAATTCTGTGAATTTGAAAACACCAGGCCTTGGCATCTAATAAAACCGTTACACAGTATGATCTTCATATAAGATACCGTGGTATTCCAGATTAATACTTTATTGCATCATTACTATGCTTTAATTACATAAAACACAATATATTGCACTTGTAATAAGCCTAAATCTTTTTATTTATGAGAGAAAAGCTGTTAAGGGAAATAACACCGCTTACACAAAACGATTGCTTTACACTCTTTGCAAGAGAAAAAACGGAGTTCGATTTCCCATTACATTACCACGAAGAGTTTGAGCTGAACTTTATTCGGCATGCCAGCGGGGCAAAACGTATCATAGGGGATCATATGGAAGAAATTGGCGACCTCGAACTGGCATTGATAGGTCCAAATCTGCAACATGGTTGGTTTAACAATAAACATCAGGGTGGTGTTATGAAAGAAATCACGATACAGTTTCATCGCGATCTGTTTGATGATAAATTCCTTCAACGTAACCAGATGAGCTTCATCCGGAGTATGCTTGAACGTTCTTTACGAGGCATTCTCTTCTCGGGGGAAACAATTACGGCCATTATGCCCAGGCTGATATTGCTGCCACAAAAACAGGGATTTGATTCAGTGCTGGAACTGATGTCTATACTACATGATCTTTCCATCTCCCGTAATATGCGCATATTGTCAGATGCCAGTTTCCGTAATACTGAAACGTTATCTTATAATAGCCGGAGAATCGAGAAGATCATGAAATACCTGAATGATAATTTCGATAAAAGCGTTAACCTGAGTGAGGCTGCAAAAATTGCTGCAATGACGGATGTATCTTTCAGTCGCTTCTTCAAAATGAAGATAGGGAAAACATTTGTGGATACACTTATTGAAATACGCCTTGGGCATGCATCGCGTATGCTGATAGACACTACCCATGGCATTAATGAAATAGCCTATAAATGCGGGTTCAATAACATCTCGAATTTTAACCGCATTTTCAAGAAAAAGAAAGACTGTACGCCGAAAGAATTCAGGCAGGCATATACATCTTCCTCAGGCGTGAGAACGTTTGTATAATTATCTGCAGTACTACCAGATAACCTGGATGGGCTTATCGTTTCTTCAATGCTCCAATTGTGTGGTAAAGGGTTTCTATACCACACAATTGGAACATCACCGATATTATTACAGTTTAACAATATTCAAGAAGAGCACATCATTCTCCCTGATCTCCAGCTCTTTTGTAAAAGGGATGCCGGATTTTACAGTAACAATTTCCCTGGTAACTGGCGAGCCATCATTTTGTTTCTTTATTTGTTCAACATCCTGTCTGCTAAGTTGCGCCGGGCTTCCCATAGATAAGTAAGTGGAATAAGCATCGTTGCTCCGGTAGCCTACTTTATAAACTTCAACTGCATAGATACCATCAGGTACGTTGGCAATATTGACCTTCAGTTTTCCTTTCGGTTTTGAAGGAAGATCACGGATATAATATTGTTGATTATGTACGGAATCTCCGGGATGGGTATTAGTAAAATCCCACACAAGTGCTTGTATATTTCCTGTAGAATCCCTGCAGATCCATGAAGAGGGATCCGTATTTCCCAATTCAATATTTCCCAGTCTGTTCATAAACTGGTATGCATAGAATACCGGTTTGTTAATGCCCTGGGTATTCAGCATACCAAAGCCTCCGTGAAACGGTGTAAAACGCGGACCGGGTTCTTCGAAAATGTCAGTAAAAACCCAATACGACATTGAGTTGGCAGCCTTGCCTACCTGTTTTAATTTCTGCAAAACATATGCAGCTTCATGATAGCTGTCATGGATTGGATCTGCGGGGGTATAGGACGCACTCCATTCGGTGTAGTGAAGTTCCAGGTCCGGCATAGCGGAACCGGCAATTTCCTTCCGCGATTGAAGCACATCACCACTAACGCTCATAGGGTTTTTATCGAGTACAGTACCTGAGTTGCCAAATTCATCGAGATATCCCTGTTTTACGCCATAGGCATGGGTGCTTATAAAATCTATAGGCACATTATTTTTATTGCAATATGCAATCATTTCAGGTTCCCAGGCAGCTCCGGCTGTTGCCGGCCCTCCAACGCGATAAGATGAATGAACGCTTTTAATAGCCTTAGCACTATAATTGTACAATTTGAAATAATCTTCCTGTGTCCCGGCCCAAAAACCATCCAGGTTAGGCTCATTCCAGACTTCGAAATACCATGTTTTTACTTCATCTACGCCATAACGTTCTGTAAAATGGCGGGTAAGGTTCTGCACCAATGCGCCCCATTTTCCATAATCCTTTGGAGGAGTAACGTTACCCCTCCACCAGAAGATCGTTTTAGAGCCGCTGGCCAGTGCAGAAGGCATAAATCCCAGCTCAACAAAAGGCTTCACTCCAATGCTGTGTAAAAAATCGAATAGAACATCAACGTACATGTAATTGTACACCGGGTTACCTTTACCGTCCTCCGTATATACAGCCATGTCGTCTGTTAAAAGACCATGCATACGGATATATCTGAAACCGCATTCTTTTTTTACATAGGCAAGCTGCTGCTGCCAGTCTGCCCGTAACCCTTCATTGGCGCGGCCTGCGCCGACACACTCATTGAACATCCTATTCAGCTTTCCCGATGCGGTATTAAAATCAATATTGATAACCCGTTCCTGGTTAGCTGGTATCTTCTGTTTTGCTGTTTGAGCAACCAATGTTCCTGAAATGGATAAAACCAGTGGCATTAATAGAATTACAATTCTTTTCATCTTATATAGTATATTGGCTGCTATGTTTCTGAAGTTGCATTTTCAGAAAACAACTGCACCTCTTCATCTTTATATTAAATCTTATTTAACCGAAATTTTCACCGATTTTGAAATATTACGGGATGAATTCCCGATGTGTAATACAAAGTCACCTGCTTCTACATTCCAGGCCTTTTTTGTTTCGTCGTAAAATGCCAGATCGGAAACTTTTACCATCAGGTCAATTGTTTTTGTTTCGCCAGGGTGCAGAAAGACTTTCTCAAAACCTTTAAGTTCTTTTTCGGGGCGCAAAACTGAACATACCGGATCGCTGACATATAGCTGTACAACTTCTGCTCCATCGCGTAACCCTGTGTTTCTTACAGTACATTTTGCATGAATGATGTCTCCTTTCCTATAGTTACTTTTGTCAGTAGAAAAATTGCTTATCCAAAAATCTGTATAAGAAAGGCCAAACCCAAATGGAAACTGAGGAACAATTTTTTTTGTATCAAACCAACGATATCCTACCAAAACATCTTCTTCATAATTTACAGTCAGGTTCCTTCCTGGAAAATTTCCCAATGCATGTGCAGGTGATTGGTCCAGTGATACAGGTAATGTGAAGGGCAGTTTCCCGGAAGGATTTATTTTGCCACTCAACAGATCTGCTACAGCATTACCACCTTCCATTCCTCCGAACCACGACCACAATATAGCAGGCACCCGTTGAACAATGCCTGCTAATTTTACCGGTGATCCGGCAATGATAACAACTACTGTTTTAGGATTTGCTTTAGCCACTTCACGGATCAAAACATCTTGTCCATAAGGTAAATCCATGCTCTGTTTGTCGAAGGACTCTGTATCAAAATCATGATTTAATCCTCCGAAAATGATCACTACTTCAGATTCTTTTGCAACAGCAACAGCTTCATCGATCAATTTCCAGTTCACCATATCTGCGCTTGTCTGGCCGGTATTGCTGCCTTCTTTGAAGGTGGATTGTTTCTCATATCCCTGCGCAAAATTTATTTTTACAGCAGACCCGAATTTTTTCCGGATAGCCTCAAGCGGGGTAATTTCATACAGGGCTTTTATTTCGGAACTCAGCCCTCCATCACAATGCCTGCGTGTGGCATTATCGCCAATAACCGCAATAGATTTTATTCTGTTTAAATTAAGAGGAAGTATGTTTCTGTCGTTTTGTAATAATACAGCGGCTTCGGCGGCATCGTTATATGCTGCCTGCTGATGTTCCGGTGTATTCATCTTTCCTTTCTCCCGCTTTCCTTCGTCGAACATTTTTGTCTTTATCATTAACCGCAGCACATTGGCGACCTTTTCATCAACAACAGCAACAGGCACTTTCCCTTCTTCTACTGCTTTGATCAGGGGATTGGCGAAATACCATTCGTTGTAATCTTTTTTATCTGTACCCATTTCCAGGTCAAGCCCTGTTATAGCAGCCTTTATGGTTGAATGTGCAGCCGCCCAATCGGTCATTAATACCCCTTTAAAACCAAACTCTTTACGAAGGATTTCCCTGTTCAGGTATTCATTCTCAGAACACCAGTTGCCCCTGAACCTATTGTATGCTGCCATTACGGTATATGCGCCGCCTTCAGTTATGGATGCTTTAAATCCCGGCAAATAAATTTCACGTAATGCCCTTTCGCTCATATGCACATCAATAGAATCTCTATGCTCTTCCTGGTTATTAGCCAGCCAGTGTTTTACACTTACAGCTACATCTTTTGACTGCAATGCTTTGATATAAGCGACTGCCATTCTTGAAATAAGGAACGGGTCTTCACTCATATACTCGAAATTTCTTCCGCAAAGGGGGGACCGGATAATGTTGATACCTGGTCCAAGTAAAATGTCCTTTTTACGAAAGCGGGCCTCTTCTCCTAATACAATTCCGCGCTCATATGCCCGTTTAGGATTCCAGGTGGCCGCCAGCGCTGTACCCGGCGGAAAACAGGTGGAAGAATCATTGGTCCATCCTGCATAACCCCAGTCATGCCGGTTTATCTCTGCCCGTACTCCATGCGGTCCGTCGCTCAATGCCCATTCAGGGATCCCCAATCTTTTTACTCCTGAGACGTAAAACTTTGAATTTCCATGCAGAAGGCCAACTTTTTCCTCCAGCGTCATCTGGCTGATCAATGAGTGGATCTTCTCCTCTTGTATTTTGTCGCTTGTCACAAGCTGCGCATTGGCTATACCTGCCATCATGATGCCAGTGAAACCGAGTATTAGGTGCCTTACTATTTTTTTCATGTTGTTTTCCGGGTAAGATATGTATAAGGAATGCATTAAAACCTCATCCCTTATACATATAAAAACTATTTATTTTCCTCCTTCATTAATAGCATCAATGGTACGTTGGTCCAGCACCGTATTATTTCGCCTGTCCAAAGCGCCACCCGTATCCCAGTAAAAGGGTTTAAGACCATTGGCTATAGCCTGTTTGGTTACAAAAGTCAGCCAATAATCCACGGAAGCGTTGTGGGTATCCAGGTCTTTAGGAACATACTTACTATTGCCACGCCTGTAGGTCCCATATTCGCCCATTATGACAGGGATCTGTTTATCGGTGTATTTCGTTTTCATTCTGGCGAAGGAGCTGTTTACATCACTTTCCTCTCCCCAGGTGGCATTCCGCTCAGGCTCAATGGTAGAATGATGCCCTGTACCCCAGTAATAAAACATTTTACCCCAGGATGCGTCGCCATCCATCAGCAAACAGAACTGGGCCGGAGAATAATAATGTACCTCCACCATCATCCGGTCTTTCACAGGATCTGTGGGAAGAACATTCATCAGATCATTGGTTTTTTCAATATTCGTTTGCGGCCCCTGGACCACCAATACTCTGTAGCTATTACGTCCTCCTGTAGAACGGACTGCATTAACAAAAGTTTGGTGATAAGAGAGTAATACCCTCATTTTGGTAGTATCATCTGCATTAGGCTCGTTGGCGCTTCCAAACATTAAATGCTCGTCAAAATCACGCATGGTGGTAGCAATTTGTTCCCAGAATGCTTTTTGTTTGGCATTGACAGAATCCTTTTTTGCCGGGATACAATTATTTTCCAGCCAGCCACCGTCCCAGTGAATATTGAGTAAAACATACATATCGTTATCGACACAATATTGCACCACCTGTTTTACTCTATTGAGCCAGGCATCCTGGATCTTAGCAGTAGTTTTGTCGGAATTCTGGTTCCAGGAACAGGGAAGGCGGATGGCCGTAAATCCCTGCGCTTTTACAGCTTGTATATAGCTTTCACTGATCAGGGGATTGCCCCAGGCGGTTTCCCCACCAATAGCTTCCATCGTGTTCCCAATGTTCCAGCCCAGTTTAAATTTAGCGGCCAATTGCACAGCGGTACTTGCCATACCGGTTGCATTAGCTGGCGCTGGTGATACATTATAGCCCGGATATAAGCTGGGGGCTTGTGTTACGTTAATTCTGCGTATCTGGCTGTTTCCCGCGTTAACCTCCAATACTACAGAGCGGGTAGCTCCTGTGGTATTGGATACAGTAGTTAAACTGATGGAATCCCTGTTGCTTTTGCCGCTCAACTGGCTTATCTGCAACCAGGAAGAAGCCGGATTACTAATAGTCCATCCTAAATTACTTGTGATTGTTACATTGGAAGAGCCGCCTTCTGCCGGAAAAGTAATTTCAGTTAAAGAAACCGACAATTCAGGTGTAATCGCACTCTTCTTACTGCAGTATACGAACATTACTAAGGAAATAATAAGCCCTGTAAGTCCACACCAGCTTTTGGTCTTCATGTCCATGCTATTCTGTTTATATTATTTGATCTTCACTACCCTGATATTATCGATGGCGGCTTGCAAACCAGAAGCCGAAGGGGTAGCAGCAAAATTCTTGGTCTGGATATTTATTGCTCCATTGCCAGAGCTGCCCAGCAAAGTGGTCAGGCTTGCAGGTGCTGAACCTTTACCGTCATTAGTCCTGAACAATGACAATGGAATGGTTACTGTATGCCAACCCTTTGTGGTAAAGGGTGAAACAATGCCATTGGTACCTTGCCATGGCTCATAGCGGGCCATATAATCAAATGAGTAATCTTTAATTACATAAATAGAGGTGCCAGTCCATGCCTCAGGAACATTAATCTCAAACTTTAAGGCGTATTGATCAATAGAAAGGCTTAAACTGTCAACAGGCACCCACTGTACTGCATTGGTATTTATACTCCGTTGCCAGCCCCACCAGGCACCATCACCGGCAGACAGGATATCATTTTTTAACACCGCGTAATTGCCTCTGTTGCTGGGGAAATTGGTGCTGCTGTTATCTGTACCTGTACCCCAACTGAAAGTATTTATATTATCAAAATTACAGAGAACGCCTGTAGTAACGTCGTTTACATTAAAGGGAGTGGAACTTGTACCCGATTTTGTGGTGACCTCTACAGGTCCGCTTTGTGAAAGCGCCGGCAGTACAAATCCTACAGACGTACCATCGGGTGCTGTAGCATACTTGGTAATTGGAGTGCCGGCAAAAGTCATTTGGGTTATAAAAAATAAATTAAACCCATTGATATAAACAGAATCGCCTTCATTGGCATTTTCGTTCGTAATACTGGTAATAGAGGGGGGTGGAGCCACAATGCCGAATGCAAAAGTGGTACTCCCCTCTCTGGTAATATAACTGATGGTATTCAGTATATCTGCAGGTATCGACGGAAATGGTATTACGGCTGGTACTAATACAGTAGCACTGGTATCTGAAAACATCGTGCTGTTGATAGCAGCAGGTACTCCGTTGAAGGAGATCTGTACGGCATTCTTTAAGTTATGTCCCACAATCACGATCCATTGACCGGTAGTGATGGAATTCACAAGCGTATCAGCAGGTGAGGCTGCATAATTTCTAACGTTTGTTATAACCGGAGCTCTTTCAGTTGCTTCCTTCTTACAAGCTGATTGCATCAGTGCAAAGCCAGCGGCAAGGGCGAAAAATATTACTTTATTCACGGTATAATAGTTTTAGTATTTATTAATAATAAGATACCGGAGCTTCCAGCAGTTTTGGATTAGCCGTAACCTCTGAAGAAGGTATTGGAAAAGTGAAACTTTGAATGGTTGCAGGCGTAATAACACCAAATGGAGCTGCAGGTGTTAAAACACCATTCGAAAGGGTAAATGTTACACGCGATTCTCCATTTAATTTGCTGATTGCCTTCGCTGGATTATAATAAGATAATCTAACAAGATCTATCCAGTATTGTCCCTCTGCTGCCAGTTCAATTCTTCTCTCATTAATCAGGGTATCGATATCTATCATACTGGCTGAAGGAATCCCGGCTCTTGAACGAACTTTGTTAAAGTAAAGAAGTGCATCTCCGTCAGCACTCGAACCATTGTTACCAAGTATTGATTCAGCGTAGATGAGGTAAACATCTGCCAGCCTTAATAAAGCATTATGCTCTGTAGAGGAAGTCAGGGTCATGGTTGGTGCACTATTATCTTTGTTCGTACCAATAATATGCTTCTTCAATCCACAATCACCAGTAAATTTATACCCCCCGCCTGCGGCGTTTAGTTCCGGATAATAATCCCCGTTAATCATAAACGTAGCTTTACGCCTTACGGAATCCTGTGTGGTGTAAAGCTCGTACATATCTACGGTTGGGCGAATGCCAAACCAGCCGGCCTGGCCATTGGCAGATATTTCTGTACCACCCGGAGAATAGATCTGCAGCATGTTTCCTTCTATCCAACCTGCTCCCGGGGCCCATTGCAATGCAAACAATGACTCGGGATTATCGTTAAACTGAGTTTTAAAGATGTCCGCATAATTGGTCACCAGCGCGAGGCCACTGTTCTTACATACATTTCCGGCGTATTTTCTTGCACTATCCAGGTAAGCCTGGTCCCTTGTGCCTCCGCTATGATTTAATCCGGCCACTGTCAGATAAACCTTACTTAACATGCCTTGTGCCGACCAGGTAGTTACCCTTCCTGTAGCATCAGCCGTTGGGAGATTCTCTGCTGCAAAAGTCAGGTCATTAATGGCGAATTTATATACGTCTTCCGTTTTTATACGGTTAATCAATGGCGTTAGAATCAGTTTACTGTTATCTTCAATAACAGGTACAGCACCCCACAATACCGCCAGATTATAATAGGCAAATCCACGTATAAAACGGGCTTCTGCGATAGCCGCATTTTTGTCCTTATCAGGGATGGAAGCCGGCGCCTTTTGTGTGATAGCATTAATAGTAACATTACAGTGTGTAATGACATTATACATCCCCTTCCAGTTGGAAATCATGATCCCGTTTAAGCCGGTAACTGTAAAAGTATTAAGTTGCACGGCATCTCCCCAGTAACCAACCGCCATATTTCCACTCAGCACATCGCCAACAGGTAAATAACAATTATAATTCCAGTCTCCCCATGGTGAACCAGCATACAATGCAGCTGTTGCCAATCTCAGATCACTCGATGACTGATAAAAATTATCAGCACTTATCTGTGACAAAGGCGGACGATCAAGAAAGTTTTTGGAGCATCCTGTCATAGCGATCGTAATCAGCAGGAAGACTATTATTTTATCCAATATTGATCTCATAACTATTTATATTAACAGATGAATATTTTATTTCGTTAGCTTAATGTTCGCACCAATAGTATACACACGGGGCTGAGGATAATAACCACCATCAACACCAGCAGACAGCGGGTCCCATGATCCGATCTCAGGGTCCATTCCCTTATACTTTGTAATGAGGAAGGCATTAGAAACATTGAAATAAACTCTCAGGTATTTTATGTTAACTTTAGAAATCAGTCTTTCAGGAAGAGCGTATCCTAAAGAAATATTCTTACATCTCAGGAAACTTGCATTCTCCACGAACTTGTCAGAATTCCTGTTATTATCATTGGTATTATCATTTCTGATCCCTGGTATCTTTGTTTCCGGGTTAGTCACCTTTATGTTATTAATATCAGTGGAACTCCCTGCAGGGTCAATCAGCGTCAGGTTCGCATGGTCCATTAATGCCCTGAGGTAACCAAAACTGGTACCCGGGTATTCTCCATTTACGCGAAGCTGGTTAAATACTTTATTGCCAATGTTTGCCGCAAAAAATATATTCAGATCTACATTCTTATAAGAGAAGGTATTATTGAAACCAATCTGGTATTTAGGTATGGGAGAACCGAGATACGTTTGATCACGTTCATTAATAACGCCATCACCATTCAGATCTTTGAACTTCAGATCACCATACCAGATACTTCCACCGGCAGCTCCTACTGGTAATGGCGCACCATTTTTAGTAGGTAATGCGTGGGTCTCCAGGTCTTTTTTCGTAGCAAACACTCCTCCGTCAATAACATATCCGTAAAACTCGCCGATAGACCTGCCCACCGCAGTTTTGCTATACTGTCTGTCAAGTGAAGCGCCATCTGTATTGAGCTTAATCACTTTATTAATATTGCGGGAAACTGTCACATCAGTTTTCCAGCTAAAATTTTTGGTCTTAATATTTGTTGAACTGATTCTAAAATCAAAGCCCTTGTTATTAACACTACCTACATTCACATAAGGGGCATCCAGCGAGCCTGGCGCATAACCAATCGCCGTTCCGGAATACAGCGGCAGAGGGATCTGTAAGATGAGGCCATCGGTCCTGCGATTATAAAAATCTACAGAGAAGTTTAATCTCCAGTTAAAAAGCGCTCCATCCATCCCTATGTTTGCATATTTTGTTTTTTCCCATTGTACATAAGGGTTTCCCACGTTCTGGGTAAGCTGTGCGATGCCTGTCAGCCCGGTTGCCACAGTAGCCAGCGTAGAGGTATAGGCATAATCCCTGATATTCTGATTATTCGTTAATCCATAACCCAGGCGAAGCTTTAATTCATTAATATCTTTTACAGACTTCAGGAAATTTTCATTATTCAGCTTCCAGGCAAATGCTCCTGAATAGGTAGTCACCCAGCGGTTTTGAGGAGCAAATTTGGAAGAGCCGTCCGACCGTACATTGGCAGTAAACAGATACCTGTCATTGATGCTTAAATTAATACGGCCAAAGTAAGATTCCTGGGCACTTTGTCCTTTAGTGCCGGAATTAGTGGCGGTGGTAGGATCTCCACTACTGATTACCTGCACATTATTAGAAGGGAAATTTGTTCTGCCGGCAGAAGTTGCTTCATTGGTGTTTAGTTGCGCTTCATGTCCCAGTAACACATTCAGGTTGTATTTCTCTTTAAACACATGGGAATAAGTAAGGAAGTTTCTTATAGTTGTAAATAAACTTTGTGAAAAATTATTGTACCCACTGTTAGTATTGTTTTTTACAAGACCAAATGTATAGGTAGGATTAAACTTGTCTTCTGTTGCCATTGAATAACTGGCTGTCGCTTCATTCCGGAGGGTCAGATCTTTGAAAAAAGCAATTTCTGCATATAAATTACCAAAGAGCTGGTTTCTTTTTACCTGATCTTTATTAATGAGAGCTATTGCATATGGGTTCACAGTGCTATTAACCCATCCATTCGGGTTATAGGCTCCTCCCCAACTACCGTCCTCATTTTTTACAGCTATATCCGGTGTCTGACTTAATGCTGTATTGATCACATTCGAGCTTGTCGAATTCACATTTTCTTTGATATTAATAAGTTGCAGGCTGGTACCGATCTTTAACCAATTGGTCGTTTTATTGTCAAGATTGAGTCTTAATGAAATCCTGCGGAAATTGGACCCAAGGGCTATACCTTCCTGGTTGAAATAGGATGCTGACAGCAGATATTGCGTTCTTACATCCCCTCCGTTAATGCTCAATGTATGATTGTACATCGGCGCCTTTCTAAAAAGCTCTTTCTGCCAGTTAGTACCCTCGCCCAGATACTTTGGATTTACAAATTGAGGCCGGGTATCAAACCCCCATCCTAATCCTGTATTCCTGTCATTTATAAAAGTTGCATATTCCCTTAAATTCATCACAGGCAGCTTTTTGGGTAGTTCCTGGTAGCCTGTATACATATCATAAGAAATGCTTGGCGGAGCGACCCGTCCCCTCTTGGTTGTTATTACTATTACGCCATTGGTCGCCTGTGAACCATAGATTGCTGTTGCAGATGCATCTTTCAATACATCAATGGTCTCAATTTCAGAAGGATTGATACCCGCTAATGGATTGACGCCAGTACCCAACGAGGCTGTGCTACCAATAATGATCCCATCTATTACATACATAGGCGAACCGCCTCCAAAAGAAGACAGGCCACGGATCTGTAAGGATACAGCTCCGCCTGGTTGACCCGATATTTGTTGAGCCACTACTCCGGCCACCTTTCCCTGCAAAGCCTGGTCAAAGGTTACAGGTTGTGTTTTACGGAGCTCATCACCGGAAATAGAAGATATTGCGCCGGTAACATCTCGCCGTTTTACCTGGCCGTAACCAATTATCACCACATCCTCCAGTTGTGAAATAGTCTCGGTCATTTCTACTTCCAGGGAAGCAGTTTTAGCAACCACTTCTTTTTTATGGTAACCTATCATTGTAATTACCAATACGCTTCCGGTAGGACCTTCGATCGTAAACTTTCCCTCCCCGTCAGTAATAGCAAAGCGACTGGTACCTTTTAATGCAACAGTTGCACCCGGAATGGGGGTGGCATTACTTTTACTGATGATTATACCACTTATTTTTATTGTTTGTGCAGAGAGGTTTTTACTGCCTGAAAGAATACCCAATAGCAGCAGGATTTGCAGGCAAATCGTTTTGGTTGACTTCATTTTTTCAATTTAACGTGTGTAGGTAATTATCCTCAGTAGCCATCTCGGCGAGGATGATACTTCATAAGGCCGGAATATTCATGACAGGGACAGGCAACTTGTAAGTGCCAATTCCTCCAGCTTTCATTGTTCCTGTTAGTTACTTTTTAAATGTGATTTGTGACGACTTCAGCCATACGCCTTTGAAGTAAACGTCCTGGTAGCGGAATATACAAGTGGTCAGGATCTGCAATATAAGCAGAACGACTTGCCAATAAGTCACCAAACGAGACATAGGCCAGCAGGCACGGTAGCAGCAATTCTAGTTTCATATACGTGGATTATGTGTTGTAAAACTATGCTATATTGCCAGAAACCAGGGAGTCATATGATTCAATGAGGGGGAACAAATGTTACAAATGGCTGAAAATCATTGCTTATATTGCTTTGGTTTAACAATTAAACAGCTCTTTTCAAACGGATCGTATTTCTTACTTCTTAAAATAAACCCTTTCTTTGTAGAAGAGAAACCAGGTTTTGTGCTAATAGCGCAAAATCCCACCCCTAAGTTAAAACACGTTTTGATGCGTCTGCTAGTCTGGATTGTCTGTGTGTTGCAATCGCTTGGTACTTTTGCGCAAGGTAATTATTATAACTTTTCGAAACTGAATACGTACACCGGGCTTTCACATAACCGGGTATATGCTATATTAAAAGATCCTGACGGATTTTTATGGTTTGGCACTGTGTCAGGCCTTAACCGTTATGATGGGTATTCCTGCAAGATATTCCTGAAAAACCACAATGACAGCTCTTCGCTTTTGGATAATAATGTCTCAGGGCTATATGAACTTCCGGACGGGAAAATGTGGGTATCGACATTGGCAGGGCCTTGTATTTATAATCCGGACACTGAAAAGTTCAGTGCGGATTACCAGGGCTATTTACATTCTCTCGGTTTACCTCCTGGTAACATCAGGAACATCGTTAAAGGGAATAATGGCAGATACTGGTTCCTTTACTACGATACAGACTTGTATTTATATTCAGTTACTGATAAAAGCGCAAAACCATTCGGCCAACAGCAGAGGTTGTATCCTTCAGCGTCAATCACCTCTATTCAGGAAACGAAGGATGGAAAGGTATGGCTGTTATATCAAAATGGATTTTTGCAGGAATATGATATAAAACAGCATAAAGCCCTTTTTTCCAACACTGTTTTACAGGAACAGCATAAGGGAAATGCTTTTTATAATCTTTTTATGGATGCTGATGGTGATATTTGGATTTGGTGCTATAATAAAGGTGTTTTCCTTTTTCATCCGCAAGACAATATGATCAGGCAGTTTAATAAAAATTCCTTCCCATCCAGCCTGAATTCAGATGTAATTAGTCAGGTTGTTCAGGATAATACTGGCTTGATATGGGTAGGAACAGACCAGGGAGGAGTAACGTTGATCGATAAAAAGAAGAATTTCAGTACCCGTTATCTGCTGAACAATCCCGATGAGCCGAAAAGTCTCAGTCAAAACAGTATCACTAATATATATAAAGATAATGAGGGGATTATCTGGCTGGGAACTTACAAGCAGGGGATAAATTACCTGAATAACAACATCGTACAATTCCCGTATTACCATCACCAGGAACTGAATACAAAAAGCCTGCAATATGATGATATAAACCGTTTTGTTGAAGACAGGTCGGGTAATATCTGGATTGGGACCAATGGTGGAGGCTTAATTTATTTTGACAGGAAAAATAATACTTTCACACAATACCTGCACGATCCAAACAATAACAACAGCCTTAGCAATAATGTAATTGTAAGCTTGTGTATCACCCAGGATGGTATACTTTGGATTGGCACTTATACAGGAGGCCTCAATAGTTTCGACGGGAAGAAGTTCACTCGCTACCGGCACAATAGTAATGATTCCTCAAGTCTGGCAGATGACAATGTATGGGAATTATTGGAAGACAAGGACCAACATCTGTGGATAGGTACTTTGATCGGTGGTTTGGACCGTTTTAACAGGAAAACAAAACAATTTGACCATTATAATGGCAGGAACGTTTTACCCTCCATTTCTATATCTGCCATCTTAGAAGACAAAAAGGGCAACTTATGGGTTGGAACGAATGCCGGTATCGCCATTTTCGAAAAGGATAAAAGCACTTCAGTTGTATACCAGCATACAAACGATAAAAACAGTTTAAGCAACAATGCTGTAACCTGTATCATAGAAGACAGTAGGGGCAGGATCTGGATAGGGACCCGTGAAGGCTTAAATCTGTATAATGCGCAAACAAAAGCATTCCAGGTATTTACTACTGAAGATGGCCTGCCGGATAATCAGATATTCGATATCCTTGAAGACAATCATCACACACTTTGGCTTTCTATACCTAATGGGCTGTGTAATGTTATTCCAAAACAAAAAGAAAATAGTACCCGTTTTGCCGTTGTTAGTTACGATGAGATGAACAACCTTCAGAAGCGTGAATTCAATGAAAGTGCCGCGCTCAAAACAAGGGCAGGCGAATTGATATTCGGTGGGCCATCGGGATTTAACATTATTGATCCTGATAAAATTCAACCTCCTTCTTATCGTCCTAAAATTGTTTTCACCGGTTTACAGATATTAAACAGGGATATTGAACCGGGAAAACTCATCAATAACCGGGTTTTATTGCAACAACCTTTATCAAGACTTCAAAGTATTAAGCTGAAATACAAGGAAAACGATTTTTCCATTGAATTTGCCTCGCTCGACTTTGTCCACAGCACTCAGGATAAATATGCATACATGCTGGAAGGTTTTAATCCGGAATGGCTATATGCTGATGGCAACCATAGAAGAGCAACTTATACGAACATCGATCCGGGTCATTATGTTTTTAAAGTAAAGGTTTTAAACAGGGATGGCTCCTGGAGTGATGTTAAAAGTTTGAAGATCAGGATAGAGCCGCCATTCTGGCTATCCCCTCTCGCATATATCATTTATGTATTAATCGCTGCGGGATTATTTTTACTTGCCCGGCGCATTACTTTAGACAGAATTCACATGCGCTTTGAAGTACAGCAGCAACGCAGGGAGGTGGAAAGAACGCATGCAATGGAACAGTTAAAAACGAATTTTTTTACGAATGTAAGTCATGAGTTCCGTACACCATTAAGTCTTATCATTACGCCATTAGACAGGATCATTAAACAAACGGCTGATGAAGAACAGAAAAAGCAGTTGAATCTCGTACACCGGAATGCCAAACGATTACTAAACCTGGTAAACCAGCTGCTCGATTTCAGAAAGATAGAGGCACAGGGCATAAAATTACATCCTTCAACAGGCGACATTATCGGATTTATCAGGGACGTCAGTCATTCATTTGTAGATATTGCGGAAAAGAAACAGATCCAATTTTCATTCTCGGCTAACATTGACAGTCTGGAAATCTATTTCGACAAGGATAAGGTCGAAAAGATCTTATTCAACCTGCTTTCCAATGCTTTTAAATATACCCATGATACGGGTATGGTGGACGTAACCCTTACATACACGGCCGGAAATAATGATGAAGATGGAACGCTTGCCATAGCAGTAAAAGATACGGGCATCGGAATCCCTGCTGATCAGCATGAAAATATTTTCGAACGCTTCTTCCAGACAGATGTCCCTGAAAGCATGATCAACCAGGGCTCCGGCATTGGCCTGTCCATCACAAAAGAGTTTGTAAAATTACATAACGGTATTATCACTGTAAAAAGCGAACCGGATAAAGGTACTTGTTTCACTGTTTTACTTCCAGCCAGAAAAATTTATGAATCTTCAGTCGGTACTATTCATACTCCTCTTCAAACAGAAAATGAGGAACAGATAATAGCTGAAGAAAGTGAAAATAATAGTAAGAAGAAAACAATAATATTAGTGGAAGACAGTGAGGACCTGCGCTTTTATTTAAAGGACAACCTGAAGGAACAATATCATATTGAAGAAGCAGCGAACGGTAAAGAAGGCTGGGAAAAAATAAAGCTGCTGAATCCTGATCTTGTAGTGAGCGACGTTATGATGCCTGTAATGGATGGAGTGGAACTGACCAGGAAAATTAAATCAGAAACTTTAACTGCTCATATCCCTATCATTTTGCTTACAGCTATGGGTAGTGAAGAAAAACAACTGGAAGGTTTAAAAGCGGGAGCCAATGATTACATTACCAAACCTTTCACTTTTGAGATCCTGGCTTCACGCATCAGGAATTTACTATCGCAGCAAAAATTATTGCAAAAAAGGTTCCAAAAGCAAATTGAGGTCAATCCCGGAGAAGTTACCATAACACCTGTGGATGAAAAGTTCCTGAAGCATGCTTTGGATACTGTTGAAAAGCAAATCGATAACGCTGATTTTTCGGTGGAAGATCTGAGCCGTGAAATGTGCATGAGCCGTGTTACCTTATACAGGAAGATACTATCACTTACCGGAAGATCACCGCATGATTTTATCCGTTCAATACGTTTGAAAAGAGCCGCTCAGTTATTGGCGAAAAGTGGACAGTCTATTGCCGAAATTGCATACCAGGTAGGATTTAATGACCCTAAAGTGTTCACTAAATCTTTTAAGGAAGAATTTAAGGTTACACCTTCACAATATGTAATAAATACCAAAGACAAAAACGCCTGAGGACAACATATAGTTAATGCTGTCCTTAGGTCCATCTGTATTTAACGGGTTTGTTTATTCCGGTTTTATAGTTTGTTACTTCATTTGTTCTTTTGCGATACTTCCATTTAAAGAGTTATATTTATTCTATTTTTTATTATTATGAGAATAATATGTAGCCTGATGGCATTCCTGGCAACTATGTCGGCCCACGCACAGCATACCAATGTTTGGAATCATAAACAATGCGCTGTGGTACTAACCTACGACGATGCAATTGATGCAGATCTGGATAATGCGTTGCCCGCATTGGACTCATTGGGATTAAAAGCTACCTTTTACCTGATCGGCTCCTCTCCTGTTGTAGCCAAACGGATGGAGTTATGGCGGAAAGCTGCCTCTCAGGGTCATGAGCTGGGAAATCATTCTTTATATCATCCCTGCGACGGTAACCTCCCGGGACGGAGCTTTGTACAAGCTGATTACGACCTTAGCAGGTATACCGTTAACAGGGCTGTCGCCGAAATCAGGATGAACAATACCCTGCTGCAAGCGATCGATGGCAAAACCAAGCGAACATTTGCTTACCCCTGTGGTGATCTGACGATCAAAGACGCTTTTTTCTATGCAGGGTTGCGTAATGATTTTGTTGCAGCCCGGGGCGTTCGCCCTGCCCTGGACTCTATTGGAAAGGTCGACCTCGACAATATTGACTGCTTTGGCATCAATGGCGAAACGGCAGCGCAAATGATCAGCCTTGTACAGAAGGCGATGAGCACCCATACGCTGCTCGTCTTTCTTTTCCATGGTGTAGGTGGAGGGCACACTCTTAATGTAGGGCTCAGGGAGCATAGTCTTTTACTTCATTTCCTGAAAGAGCATGAACAGGAGATTTGGATTGCCCCTATGGTAGAAGTAGCCGAATATATCCGCAACAGCAAGTCTTAAATTTCAGGCCCTTCAACTGGTTCCTAATAGCAACACAGGATCTTTGGATGAGGATGTATATCTCAACAGGAAGTCCGAAGAGCTAATGGATGATATTAATATCCTGATGTTATAGCCCATTTTAATTCATTTAAAGTAGGCTCTACCAATATTTGTCCGTTAATATAAACCGTAGGATGGCTAACATATCCTCCGGTAAGCCATTTCAATTGCGTTCTTGCTTCGGAGTTATAATCCAGGTCAATGTACTGGTAAGGGATGCCTGAACGGTCCAGATAACGTCTGATCATTTGTGTCATACCACACCACTGTGTGCCATATACCACTATGGGAGCGGAATCAACAGGAGTAGATCTGTAATGGGGAATAGTATCGTATAACATACTTACCTCCTTTCTTATTTTTTTACGGTTTACAAAGCATGTGAATTTTTGACTTCTTTCAGCTCATCAAGCCTGTTAAATAACTCATAGATGTCCGGAACATGATGAAGGAAAGGTGATAGATAACTATACTGTATCATACCGCCTTCATCAATTAAATAAAGTGCCCTTTCCGTAAAACCATCTTCGTTCCTGTACACCTGGTATTTCCTGGCCACTTCTCCTTTCGGATTAAAATCAGCCAGCAAAGGGAAAGTGATCTCTCTTACAGCAGCCCAGGCCCCATGGCTATAGATGCTATCAACAGAAATACCAATAATCGCTATTCCTCTTTTTTCAAATTCCTGGATCTCCTGTTGATAAAGATCAAGTTGCTGACTACATCCAGGGCTCCAGTCCAGCGGATAAAATACTAACAGTACGTGCCTGCCGCGGAAATCACTGAGACTGACCAATCGGCCTTCTGCATCGGGGAGTTTAAAATCTGGAGCAGGAACCCCCGGTTCTATAGGTACATTCCTGGCTGGGGCCTCCATTTTAGGAGCACGGCGGTACAGATTCGCAATATCCTGAACAGTTGTGTTCTTTGCCTCATTCAATGATGTATGGATGTTTCTCCGGCTCTCCTGGAGCATGCCATGTAGTATAGATATTGCACCTTTAACCGCCGGGTCTTGTATTTGAGGCTCAAGGGAAAGGAACTCATTCTCCAGCTCATGAAGGCGGCGAGCATTAGCGTTATTATTTCTATTTGCTTCCATATTGAATCTTCCTTTATTAAGGACCAGATAAGGTCTTTCAAAATCTGTTCCAGTGCAGCACATGGAGACCTTCTGTTTTCAATAATTTTTTTAGCCAGAATTAGTATGTTATACTGATATTATGGGTTTTTGAATAAGTCATAATTGAAACCGAACTGAAAATTTGCCAAGAAATATTACAGGACAAGGGGCGTTGCTTTTTTTCAAGGAGTTTGAAGTAACCGGTTAATAATGGGACCTATCGATCAGGCTGCATAATAAGTAAGCTTAAGAAGCTCATAAATAAGTGAAGGCAGTTTCGTTCTATTATTCAATATCCCAGGGCAGCATTTAAAAGAGGGGCTTATTATTTCCAAAGCGCGCGTTGATCTGTGCACGGGAATGAACATTGAGTTTCTGATAAATATTCTTGATATGCGAATTCATCGTTTCCGGTGATATATAGCATTTAGTGGCAATTTCTTTATAACTTAAACCTTGTATCAGTAATTCCAGTATTTCATGCTCCCGGCGTGTAAGGTTAAAGTCTGCCACATTTGTTGTTTGCTTTTTCCGGAAGTACTCCATTACCTTTTTAGCAATAAGACCGTTCATGGATGCTTTTCCTTCACTCAGCTCTCTGATGGCATCAAGTATTTTCTGTGGCGGATCTTTTTTCAACAAATACCCATTGGCCCCTGCTTTGATGGCTGCGAATATTTTTTCATCATCCTCAAATACGGTAAGCATTAGAATCTTTATCTCAGGAAATACTGCTTTTAATTCAATCACTGCATCAATACCGTTTTTACCGGGGAGATCGATATCCATGATCAGCACATCAGGCATATCTTTTACCACATCATCAAGAATATTCCTGCAATGCTCCCGTTCAAATAAAAGTTGTATGTTATCCGATCCGGTAAGTATCAATCTTAACAGGTCTCTATATCTGCTCTGGTCTTCAACAATAGCAGTGGTTATCATGGATTCATTTTTTTAAGTAAATGATTCTTTATATAAAAGTGTTACTTCAGTGCCTGTGCCCAATATACTTTTTATATTAAGTATTGCAGGCAACATAGCTGCCCGGTCAAGCATATTTTTTATTCCGGATCCCTGGTCAGGAAAACTTGTAAACTGCGACTGAAATCCTACCCCATCATCTTTAATAATAATAGTTACTTCGGGATTTGAAAAGCAGATATGTATATAAATATGGTACCCGTTGGAATGTTTCAGAATATTATTGAGTGTTTCCTGTAAAATGCGGAATATGATTATTTGTTTTTGCAATTCAATATTAAACGGTTCTCCTTCTTCAGAATAATGAACGTCAAATAAATTTGTTTTACGGATCCTGTCCAATTCGAAAATAAAGGATTGTTGCCAGCCAAGTCGAATGATATTTTCAGGGTTAATACTTTTTGAAATATCCCGTAGTGTATCCATGGCCTCACTTAACAAACTATCTGTTTCAGCTATTTTCTGCAGTTCATAGTCAGGTATCCCATCAGACAATGACCTGATATGTACCATAGCTATGGAGATAAGGGTCCCCACATTGTCATGTAGTTCACGCGAAATGCTTTCAAAAGCCTGCGATTGAATTTCCAGGTGTGAGCGTAACAATTCCCCGTCGAATTTATTTTTCAACTCAGACTTTTCCTGGAGGAACCGATACTTTCTTTTCTGATTAATGAAAAGTGATAATACTATCAGGCCAGTAAGCAACAGGATGATCGCGGTGCTTCCAATAAGGATCAGTGTGACTTCTGGTAATTTCTCCTGCATAAAAATCCTACAATTATGAGTATGTTCAAAAAAATTGTAAAGGAATTGGAAAAATACAAATAGTAAAAATGAGTAAATAGCGGGTATCTTTCCCACAGATAATTCAGCATACCAAGAAAAGGTATTGTACCGCCGTAATGAATAAGGAAACCAAAGCTGAACCAAAACCAGGGATCACATGTAATTCTTTCTGTTTCTTCACTCATGTACAATTGCCTGAAATAGGATGTTGATAGAAAAATCACGAAAACGCCGCCAACAACAATAATGGGTGTTTGCAAATCCTTTACACCAAAAAAAAATGATTCAACCACTATAAATATGGGGAAAAGAAAATAAAACCAATTGATGCTGCGGCGGACGTATTCGTTTTTAATTTGATGTTTATATAAATATGCAAGAGCAAGACACATGATCCAGTATAATATATTATATATCCAATGGTTTCTAATACCATAGTACTTTGTAATATGACCGGCAAGCTCGATAAAAAAATTAGTGACCCATAATAAGGACATATTCTTTAGCACTGTAGGGTAATGATAACGAAAGCTGATAAGACTAACCACAGCGGCCGATCCAATCACAAATAAAGGAAATGTTGATATAAACTGTTCTGTGCCCATTTCAAGATGCATAACCTATTTTACACGTGAGGTAGTAATACCTGAGCGGCCGGGAGGATTAAGACCGGTGCCTTCGTTGTTTGTCCCTGGCATTAAAGTCATCAACTGGTTATCTATGATAATATCATCAGCGGAAAAAACAAAGTTTTTGTCGTGCTTAAAATTCTTTGCTGGGACCATCGCAATAGTTCCTTGTGTAAATTCACCGGATGCTTCCTGCCATTTGCATCCTTCTACCAGTTGATTATTAACCGTAGGAGTATCATTTAGCCGGAACCTGAGAAAATATATCCGCACACAATCTGCCTGCTGCTCTTTACAATTGGCGATAAACCCTTCAAGATCTTTTAATTCTATAAGGGCTGATGTCGTAACAAAAGGTAAAGTGTCATTATTCTCGAAATCAGAAATCCATTCATTTAACTGAACAGTAGAAAAATTCTGTTGCATAAATTGGGGGTTTGGGGTTATGTTATTTTGTAATTTACGAAGTTATCATTAGAAGTTCTTTAATATAATTATTGCTTCGTCACCTGAAAAGCATACACTGTCGGATCGTTGGGTGCATGATTGGTGCCCCGCATAATGGAGGCGGTTGTGATTACGGTAAACCAGTTGTAATCGGGGCCTACAACAAAACGGATGGCCCTTCCACTACGTAAGTAGGGTAAATCGGTATAAGTCGGTAGCTTCGATGGGGGGCCGAATATCAGGTCTACCACAGATCCCGGTTTGAATTTTAATGAAACATTATCCGCTCCCCATACAGTCCCATTCAAATCGGGGACCGGATCCGTATTCAATGCTGCACTTTTCAGGTTCCTGCCGTTCATGTCAGCGCTTTGGATGTTAGTTAAACTATTGCCCGAAATATTCCCAATAAAGGCGGGGGAACCATCAAGGCTTATTGCAACCTGATTGTCAGCAATCTTCCAACTACCCGAATGATCAGCCAAAAGTTCACGCCAGACCAGTTGGCCGCCTTCGAGAAACTCGATGCTCACTGGCTCAGGTCCCTTGCCTGCATAATTAAATTCGCCGGTCCAATTGGTGTTTTTAAATAATAATTCATTGTTAGGATTGCTCTTATTATCCTTTTTGCAGGCGCTGAAAGAAAAGACCGCAAGTGCCAGGGTTATTGCGGTATTAATGAAATGCTTTTTCATGATTTTAAGTTTTTATTATGCTACAAACCTAACTTCATTGACAAGCGCTAAAAATCCCATAGATATGGCATATCTCGTGAAATAATGATTTATGAAGTACCATGAATATGGTTTATGCCTTTAGGGCAACTTCAAACCGGGTGATCCAGGCTGGTAATTACATCCTATCTTTCTTATCTACCTAATGATATAGATTCCATCCGGGACGTTATTAAGATCGATATTAAGTTTTGTCCCATTCCCCTAAGACAGGTAGTGAAATCCGAAAGAAAGTGGTTCAAAAATATACAACCACTTTTCTTTCGGATACCTGATAGAGACTTATCGCCATTCAGACAATTCTAAGGCTCTTTATTTATTTTTGCTACAACCTCTTCTTTAAGAGCTCATATTCATCATTTCTTTCTTAGCGTGATTTTATTCTTGGAAAATAGGGTGTTTTTGTTTTTTATGGTAAGTGTATCAGTAAACTGTACCCTTGCAAAATCCTTGGGATGAACAACAATATTCAAGGCTGTTGAATTATCAGTAATGTTTATCTTGGAAGAACATAATGTATCTATTGGATGACTACCGGACAATAGAAATCCAGGAGTATATAAATAAGATTTCACCTGTATTACCCTGCTTTGGAATGCGGGAGTGAATACCGTGTCTTTATTAACAAACAATGTCAGACTATCATTAATTACTGCAACAGTTTTAATATAATTCACAAATGTGTCCGTAACATAATTAATGGAGATTCCATTGCTTTTTCTGGTTTCAACATCCAGATATTTTAAATTTGAAGCAGTAAATCCGGATAATTCTACCTTGTTGTTTTTTATTACCCAACTGCCACTTGAGTAAGCTAAAATCCCCATTTCTCCTCTTGAAGTGTACTCAAATTTCTTTGTTACCTGATCAAATCTGTATTCAGCACCACCGTTGGCATATATCCCATTCAATTCTTTCACTTGAGTGCACGCGATAAACTGCAATAATAGTAAGGGCATTAAAATTAGTTTTCCCATATGTCTAAACTATTAAAAATTCTTAATCAAATTCAGGATATTCTCATATACAGAGGTCCCTTTAGAATCATTAATTCCACTATGTATGTCGCTCCTATTTCATTTAACCTAATAGAGGTCCTATTAAAGTCTGATGGAGGCAAACGCTGGTTGCTCCGGTTGAATCTCCTCTTTGGCCAAATATGACACCAGGTATACGGGCCCTACTGCCAGATCCTGTAAGGCCGGATAATACAATGGTAATTAAACCTTTGCCACTAACATAAAACTAAAATACCCAATAAATAAAAGGACTATTAACAATAGTTATAGCAATTTCCCTGAATCAGAATTATCCCACTGGTAAATACAACCTGGACTTATAAATTTGGAAACGGATGTAATACATTAAAGTTGAAAGCAAATCAAAGCATTACTGAGTATGATTGGGAGTCAGATTATACTTTTCATGGTTCGTATAAAGTGATGAATGACACCCTGATTGTAACTGAAAAAGATGATTTACATTCAGAAGATCATGGCAAAATAAAATATTTCAGGACAAAGTATTTGATAGGTAAGAACATTTTAACTGCTGTTACTAACGGAGAATTAGTGAAGGGGAAATGGATAGATAAAAAAATAAAGTCCGGCGAATATATTACTTACCAGAAAAGTAAATAACGTTTATTGCAATAAACCCAGTATTGCAGGGCTTATATTTTTAACCACGTAAATACGTCACATGTACATAAACACAAAAAGTCGCGATTAAACGCGACTTTTTATTTGTGACCCTGTCTGGACAATTCCCGAACCAATTTTATGAGCATTTAAAGATACTATTTGAAATACGTCAGCTGATAACCAAATAGACATACATAACTCCAGTACGGCCGGCTCGCAATTATGTTATTGCTTTTCTTATCAGGATAAATTTCAAAGCTTTATCATAAGACTGTCTTAAAGTGGCGTACAACGTTTTGCATTGACAAGGTACGGGCAATTCAATGCTGGTTCTGCCCCGTATGTTGCCAATGCTGTGTTATCGGTAGTTGTTTTCTGTACATGGTGAATAATTCTAAGTTCACCGGCAGGTAGTTAGGTTAACATTGCTTACTTTTGAAAGGGGTATGAGAGACTTAGGTGAGCAATTTTATGGAAACTCTGGCATGAATAAAATAGAGCAAATACAAAATTACATTCACGCCCACATTCGTTTTCCTGAAAAATTAACTCTAAAATATTTAAGTAATGAGTTTGATGTTTCAGCTCAACCTAAATCCCGGCCATTGAATCACACCATAATGAAACCTGTACTCAAAAATTTAGTGCCTTACTTTTTATGTTTAATAACACTTCTGCTTATCATTTTTTACTACCACATCGATAAGCATCTAAATGGAGCTATCTTTATTTTCCTAACGTTGCTCATCCCAATAGGTATAATATTAATTTTGATATACTTTATCAAGGGTGTGGTGGTAATAATAACAACCAGATCTGCTATATCATTAAAATTCAGTATCGCGACACTTCTTTGTCTAGCTTCGCTATGTTACGTTTTTCTTAGTCCATATCAATTAAGCTCAGAGCGTTTAGAAAGCGAAGTTGTAATTCGGGCTTGCTACGAAGGGACACAGAACCAGGCTACATTAAAATTCAGAAGTGACAAATCATTCGAACTACATTGGACAGGGGTTTTCTTTTACGATGCGTGGTATATTGGAACATGGAAGCAGATTGGCAATGTCTTGTATTTGAAGTATGACACACAGAAATCTCAGCGCCTAGGCGAAACACTAATGTTAAAGGATGGTTACTTACACAATATTGATCAGTTATCGAATGAGAAGAAAATTCCTATGTTTTATTTAGGGTATTGCAAACATGAAAACTAAGATTCCCTGTAATCTTCTACTTACTATGATTATCGGCGAGATTTAAAAGGTTTTTATTCAAGTGTATACTACTATAGTGTTATATTGGACTAGTTTATCTTAGCAATATTCCTTTAGCTTACCTATCACCTTTGAACTGATAATCCTCCTCTTCTTAACTGTTCAAACAAGACCGATTCCCAGCGTAATTCCCTCGAAATCCGAGAAATTTATATCAAAGCTATTGTTCACTTCTCAAAAGTTACTAAGATATTATAAATCAACTTTCAGAGATTTGAAAATTTGTCGCAAGTGAGGGAAGCAATTGCATCACTTATTAGGATTCAAACCGATAGTTAATTGGTGATCAGCCTCTTGGAAAAGTCCCCCGATGCAAGCAAAAAATATCGAAAACAAGAAACCCGCTGCGAGAGTGGGCTTCGAAAAAATATCGTCGAAAATGTGACCCTGGTTGGACAATTTTCAAACCGGTTTTATGAACATCTAAAAGCTCTTTGTGGGTTAAAAATACAGTTAACCAAATAGATATAATTAGCCTGGAGATAAATTTATAATTTTGGCTTGCTCCAGGGCACCCAGAATCCCTGCCAGCAATTCTGATCCGGATGGTTATAATAGGTAAGCACCTCCTTCCAGTAAGGAATATCAGCATCATCCAGTTTGATTGTCTGCAGCGCATCCAGCTCAGGAATGCCTTTTACCAAATCTGTATATCCCTCCGGATAATCTTCATTATAATACATCTCAGTAAGGCCTAGTTCTGTTGCAAACTTCGTTATCAAAAAATGACGGATATTCCATGCAATGATAACCGTATCAAAACCGCGGACCGACATTACAGGCCTCAGGCCATGCCCACCATCATTCATCAGGAATGTATGTGCAGTAATAGGTAATAAACGAGGTGCTTTATGATACCACTCTCTGAATATCCTTACTTTTTCTTCATCGGATTTTGGACGGGAGCCCCATGAATGAAGCCAGGAATTATCGAGCCCTAGTATGCTACTGGTAAAGGAGTCATCAATCCATGCAAGTCTGCTTTCAATCCATTCCTTTTCGGTTATCCAGTTATAAAAAAAAGAAGGGCGATACAGTGGAGTCCAAAGTTTCCTTTTTCTTCTCTCTTCTCCAGACTCCTCATATTTCTCTACTTGTTCTACCGGCAATTCGTTTTCCACTTCCTCCTCATCATCATAATTCTTATCTATGGTGTGTAATATTCTCAGAAACGCCCTGTGTTCAACCCCAAATTTTATATACTTCAGCTCTAGTTCATCGATCTGCTGATCCGTGAGTGGCAGCCATTTTGCTCCATGAAGTACCTCGTCATGCGATACTTTGTTCCAGTATGATTCTGTTGTTTCTTTTATCCAATAAAGAAAATCGGTCAGGTTCTCAGGAAAGTTTACCTCGTTATTCAAATGGTGTTCTGGTTTTAGCAGGAAAAAGCTAAATATAAATAATTATTACTGATGGTGGCCATTAACTGACTCAGGTATTTCTATTTGATCCGAAATAAGGTATTTTAGTACAAAAAGTTCAAGGTGACGGTGTTTTGAGAGAGAAGCAATAGATGTAAAATCTCAAAAATCTGAAGGCTGATATCATTTGCCTCAAATTATTGACCAGATGGCTGAATTGTTTCAGAAAATCCCGTTCAACTATAAATGAGCATATACTGAAATACTTTTCATTTTCTGAATTGTTCCGGTATGGTAGGACGCTTTTCCTCAAATGTATGAAGCCCCATACGTCAGTTCTTCAAGCTCCTTCCTATCTGCTGATCGGATCTGTGTCAACGTTGCAGGTTAATCAGTACGTAGTTATTCAAATTGCCCTGTTGCGACTCGAACCCAATTCAAGATTGATAATGAGGCTAATATGCAAATTTAGGAAAACAAAAAAGCCCCAAGTTATTGAACCTGAAGCTTTTTAATTCCTGTGAACCAGGTTAGAGCGTTTTCAAACCGGCTAAGGGAAGATTTAAATCGTCTGTGTGGACTCAAATGTATGGTTTGAATAAGTTGCAATGAATATGCCTTTGCCGTGACATCGTTGTTTAAGATCAGGGATTTCCTTGCCCTCATCTACTTATTCTTTAAACAGCGTTTTTTTGCGATAAATTGTGGGAGTTACACCAACTTTTGTTTTAAAGAGTCTGTTGAATGCAGCTTCGGATTGATAACCAACTTTGGCAGCAACCTCACTGATGCTTTCCCTGGTGGCCAACAAAAACTCTTTAGATTTTATGATACGCCAGTTGGTAAGATAACCCAAAGGTGTTTCTCCTACTGATCTCTTAAATTCCTTGCTATACAAGGAGCGGGACATGCCAGCTTTTCTTGCCAGTTGTTCTATTGTCCATTCTTTTTCAGGAAACTCGTGCATAGATTTTAAGGAACTACTTATCCTTTCATCCTTTAATGCCATTAAAAATCCCTGTTCAATATTTTCCTGGTTTAAATAGGCACGAACGATAAGTATAAATATAATATCAGCCAAACGTGCTAATATCACTTTGGTGCCGGCCTGTTCATAGCTTATTTCATCATTTATAAAAACGGCAACATTATTCAACCAAAAGCATAGTTCGGATTGCATCGTTTTTATATGCATCAGCTTTGGCAATGAATTGATGAAAGGGTGTTTAAAAGAAGAATCAATTTCAAAATGGCCACCCATCAAAACTGTTTCTTCTTCACTGCCTTTAAATAAAGGTGTCCCGTTCCTCAATGCTTTGCCATATTGTGAAGCAGGTACACACTCATTTTTGGGATTACCGGAAATTTGGTGAGATGCCCCATGCGGTATGAAAAATATTTCACCCTCTTTCATTTTTATGGCAGTTTCTCCGTTCACTTTTAAATAGCAGGTTCCCTTTAAAAGCCGCCAAAATTGTGAATTATTGTCTTGAGGTATTTCAATGCCCCACGAATTTTTGCTTACAGTAATCTTCGGGTATATAACCGCTTTCAGCCTTTTTAGCCTAATGCTTTCTAAAATATCACTTAATAAGTCCATTGGATAAATTAAATACGATTGAGCAAAAATAATAGACTTTAAGCTACCAAGAGCATTTTTTATATGTCTACTTTTGAATAGTTAAGTCAATCAATAACTAACAAAAGAAAGCAAATGACAGTAGAACAAAACAAGCAAGTGGTAATCAGATTCAATAATGAATTTTTTAGAAAGACTCACTGCGAATACAAAAGATCGGTCTGTTTTAATGGCAACTGCATTCTCAACTAATTTATCGTTAACAGAAAAAAGGAAAAAAAATGAACGAAAGTATATTAATAACCGGAGCAAATAATGGGCTTGGGAAAGAGGCGGCCCGACAGTTGGCATTGAAAAAAGAAACAAAAAAGGTAATTCTTTTCTGTAGAAATCAAACGAGAGCTGAGGCAGCAAAAAAAGACCTTGAGCAGCAAACGGGAAAAAGGATTTTTGAAATTGTTATTGGGGATGTTTCAGATGCCAATTCTGTAAGAAAAGCAGTAGAAAAAATAAAGGAACCTATCGACGCAATAATTTTAAATGCAGGTGGAGTAATTGGGAAAACGGCTGCGCAAGTAACGTCTTCCGGTATGAATCAGTTAGCTGCTACAAATATTTTAGGTCATGTAATTTTAGTAGAAGAATTAATAAAACATGATAAATTAAAGAAAGCAGTATTATACACAAGCGCGGAAGCTATACCAGGAGTAAAGATGCTCGGCATGAAACCAGTTGCAATGAAGACTTCATCCGTAGATGAATTTGCTGCTGTTCTTGATGGTTCCTATTTTGGTAATAAGTTCGTTGCAATAGACGCGTACGGATACGTTAAATATGCAGCAACGATGTGGATGTTATCAATGGCAAGAAAATATCCTAACCTCAAATTTGTTGTTATGAGTCCTGGGAATACGAAGGGAACTGCTGCCCCGGATAGTTTGCCCCCGGCGATGAGATTTATGTTGAACTATTTTATGATGCCTATTGTGTTTCCATTGTTAGGAGGAATGGTGCATAAGTTAGAAGTAGGTGCAAAACGTTTTGTAGATGGCATTTCGGAAGATCAATATAAAAGTGGTGTTTTTTATGCAAGTAAAGAAGGTAAGTTATCAGGGGACGTAGTTGACCAGAGCACTTTTTACACTGATTTGAAAAATACGTCATTTCAGGAGAACGCCAGCGAAGCAATTCACCGTTTTATAAAATAGTGATACCGGCATAAAGAGAAGTTATATATGAATCTGAAAGCTATTTTCAGGTATAGTATGCTGCAACAGTCCTGTAAATCGTATGTGCTGCCCAGCCAACTGCAGGTCATTACGGATTTTGCGGGACTCTCGAATATCGATGGGAAGGGGGCTTGCAGTATATTCTGCAGGCTGTATAATCCGACCGGGCAATCGCTGAATCTCGACCGTCGTGAATTTTTCCTTCGGTCGGCCAAGGGCATCGTTTACCTGCAGCAACCCTTTGTATCGGTGGACAGCACGGCGAAAGTCTTCCGAAAGAAGACCGCATATCCCGACCTTTACCCGGTTGAATTCCGAAAAAAGCCGTCCTAAAAGAAAACACAATTCAAACCGTAAGACCAAACAGAGCTATCGAGCTCATATTAAAGCCCAGCCTAAATCTCAACCATCCCCAAAAGAAAATGGCCTTCAAAATTGAAGACCATTCCAATGTGGTGACCCCGTCTGGATTCAAACCAGAAACCTTCTGATCCGTAGTCAGATGCTCTATTCAGTTGAGCTACGGAGCCATATCCGCTAAATTGGGACTGCAAATCTAGAACAAATATTTTTATTTATCAAAATTTCGGATCAAGTTAAAAAAAACTGGAGATTGAATGCTGCCGGGCATAAATTTTCCGGTTTAATTTGAATTATAATAACGCTGGTAGGGTCTCAGTTTAATCTTCGCGCCAGATGTTGTAATGATAAATACACAACATCTGGCAATGCACGCTGTCATGATATTCAAACTGAGGCTCTACCATAATAGTCCGATTTTTAGTAACTTAACAGGACTTTGAATGAACCCTTTTTATGGCAAAACAAGTTGGTATTTTTCGCATCTCAGGCAGATTAGGCAATCAGGTGTATTACTACCGGAAAGATAAAAAGAACCGGAAGCAATACTTAGTGCGCCGTGCCCCTGAAACTGTCAGGCAATCTGCTGCTACCAAGCGGGCGGCAACAGATTTTGGCATTGCCAGTAAAAGCAGCCGTTTGATTCGCCATGCTCTCCATGAATATACCCAACACTGCTATGATAATACGCTCCATTACCGTCTGAATAGTCTGATGGGAAAGATCTTACGCACTGATGGCAACCGGATATTAGCAGGTGCCAATATGCAATCACTGAAGAATTTCCAGTTCAACAAGGAAGCTGGTATTCATCACCTTTTAAAAGCCTCTCCTGTTATCGAAAGAAATGATAAGGGAGAGTTGAATCTGTCATTTCCGGGTAGTTTCACCAATAGCAGCCATGCACTAAGAGGCACCACCCATCTATCCATAAAGGCAATTGCTTTATCTGTCAATTTTACAAAGCACACTACCCGGCAGGTAACAAGCGAAGCCATCATAATCAAACGCGGAGAAAAGTATCCTCCTGTTATCTTTAAGTTAGATACAAATAATAAAAATATTACACTTATCCTGCTGGAAGTACA